>Ga0208161_1000483_pt1 | contig 22692 bp, 20 predicted proteins | sample CB_VirMetaG_3_FD_184538 | JGI IMG/M metagenome (GOLD analysis project Ga0208161, IMG submission 184538) | Freshwater to marine saline gradient viral communities from Chesapeake Bay - CB_1508_1S Viral MetaG (SPAdes) (version 4) | ecosystem: Environmental > Aquatic > Marine > Coastal | place: USA...
GCCGAAGCAGCTTCCATCTCCTGCTCGGCGTTCCTCACGGAGGTGCTGCGTACCATCGACCGGTGCGAGGCACGCCTAGAGGCCCTTGAGCGGCCGCACAGCGAGCCGTAGAATGCCGTTCCATGTCTCCGCGTTGGTTTGGTCGCCAGCGTGGTCTCCAGCCTCCCCCTCGGGATCCACGGGGGGGAGGTATTTTTTGAGGATTCCGTCTACCAGCGGGTTGACGCCCCCTGCCGTGGAGGTAAAATCCGGCCGTGGCAATGACGCCATTGGAGATCACGACCATGACCTGCAACGAACTCGCTCAACGGCTCGCCGCCGCCGCCCACCAGCCCGCTCGCGGGATCCACGCCAAGGCGGACGGAAACACCATTCGCTTCGTGAACAACAACTACGGAACCGACACGACGTGGCTCATCTCCGAGCGATGCGGCCGGTTCTACGGGATGGCGAACACTGGCGGCGAAGCGTTCGACCTCGGGCCTGTCAGCAACTGACCACCACGGGGGGGGCTTCGGCCCCCACCCCTCTCACTGGAGACCACGACCATGTCCAAGCGAACCGACGTCCACCGACCCTCCGCCTTCAACCACGACGACTACGAGTTCATCGGCTGCGGCTCGTATCAGATCGGCGACTGCGCCCTCGCCCAGATCTGCATCAACGAGGCGAACAAGAAGATCGCCGACTACCAAGACCGTACAGGTGCGAAGTTCAGCACCCACTCGCACGGGGGCAACTGCCACGTGTGCGGCGCGACCTTCCTCGACTTCGCGGTCTTCCTGCACCGACCCAGCGGCGACCTGATCCGCGTCGGTGTCGACTGTGCAGAGAAGATCGCGGACGGCCACGCCCTCGCCCAGTTCTCGATCTATCGCGACAAGGCTGCCGCCGCCCGCCGTCGGGCTCGCGGGATCAAGATCGGCCGGGAGCGGCTCGAAGAGCGTTGCCCCGCCGCTGCCGCGATCCTCGACGCCCGCGACGAGTACATTGCGAGCACGCCCTGCGATCCTGAGACGGGCGCCCCCCTCGACGGCAGCCGGTGGGTCTGCGAGACGTACGAGCAGGAGACGATCGCCGACATCGTCGGCCGCCTCTACCACAAGGGCAGCCTCAGCGAGGCCCAGTGGAACTTCCTCGACGCCCTCTGCGAGCGTCAGGCGGACCACGACCGCCGTGCCGCCGAGCGTGCCGCCGAACGCGAGAGCCGCCCGGAGATCCCCTCTGACGTCCTTGACGGCCGAGTGGAGCTCGAGGGCGAGGTCGTCGCCCTGAAGGCCGTGGAGAGCGTCTACGGGCTCCAGACGAAGGTTCTCGTGAAGAGCGACGCCGGGTGGGTGGTCTGGGGGACCCTGCCCTCGGCACTCGTTGAGGCCAAGCATGGTGACCGCGTGCGGTTCGTGTGCCGAGTCACGGCCGGTGACGAGCGTGGCTTCGGCTTCTTCAGCCGCCCCAGCAAGCCAGCGTTCGTGTCCCTAGTCAACTGACCCAGAGGGGGGCGGGGCAACTCGATCCACCACCCCGTCCCCCTCAACCCCGGAGACTCTCGTGACCAGCAGGCAAGACAAACGGTACGAAGACACCGTCAACCGGCTCACTACAAAAACAACAGAAGCTGCGACCTTCGACTCGAAGCAGGAAGCTGTGATCGCAGCAGCAGTCGTGCGGAAGTTCTCCATGCTCAAGGGCGAGCTGACTCCGACACTCATCGGCAAACTCTGGTTCCTCGTGTGGAGCGAGGACGAAGTCCCACTGTTTCTTACGGATCCTGCATCATGACGGAAAAGAATTACAACGGATGGTCCGACCGCAGCACTTGGGCCGTGAACCTACACATCACGAACGAGGAGTGGTCAGACAAACTTCTGACCACACTTGTCACCCTGAAGTGGCACCCGCTTGTTGGCGATGGAATCCGTGCACTCGCAAAGCAATGCGGTGTGCTGGAAGACATCACCGAGCAACAGCTTCGCGAAGCGAACGTCAGGGAGATATACGACACGCAACGGAACGATCGACTCCCACGGTGTCCCGGCTGCGGGGAATTGGGAGATCCGTGCGAGAACCAGTCATGCGTGAGGACGGACGATTGACTCCCAACGAACCATCCACAAGATCAATCGTGATCGAGGCGTTGAAGCTGGGCCCGAAGACTGATCGAGAAATCGTTGACGCCACTGCACTCAACGAGTTTCCCGCGAAGCAGTGGCGAAGGAACCTTGTTCATGAAGGACTTGTCATGAACTCCGGAAAGAAGCGGGTCGCCTACAACGGCAATCTCGAAACTGTTTGGCAGCTGACGCACCTGTACTGGGTCAAGAATGCGGTTCGTCCAGATTGAGCAACTCATCAAGTCTCATGTTTCTTGGAACCCACGTCTTCTCGGCACGGTTCCAACGAAGACCTCGATCCGCCGCCCATTGATACCTGACTCTTGAGTACAGGCGTGTGAACAGAAACGTGCTGAGCCTTCCACGCTTCGGGTCGAACTTCTCGTCAACAAGCTCGACCGCTGCTATGTATGCACACGAGGCGATGTCATCCGGAGTCCAACCCGAGAAGTAGCCCTTCGCGTGCATGCGTGAAGACCATGCAAGAACGAGCCGGTAGTTCTCGGCGATGATCCTTTCCGCTTCTTGCGGGTTGGAGTCGCGAGTTCTGACCGGCTTTCTTGTCACGGCTCCTCCGAAATCTCGCTCATGAACCGGCTGATCGACATTGCACGGATTGCGTCGATTGCGGATCGTTCTTCGCGAGACTCTTCCCTAGCATCAGCCCACTCTTTCGCATACTTGGCGATGGAAACCTTGATGTCCGAAACGAGCCGCTTGTGATACCTGCTCTGGATGTAATCCTCGACAATTGCGTCGTGAACAGCCGCACGACTGACGCCGATCTCGTCAGCGAGATCCTCGATCGTGTTCGCAAGATGCGACGCCAATCGCACAACCCGACTCGCACGACGCATGCTCACAGGCGACCTCCGCTTTGCGTGTAGATGGTCACGATCTGACGCATGATGTCTGCCTCCTTCGCGAAGACCTTCGACCGCTCAGCCATGAGCCGGTCACGTTCTTTGCCGCGATCCATGTTCCGAATTGCATCGTCGAGATCGCGACCACGCCTGCGAAGCTTGCGAATGTTCGACTCTGCCCTCTTGACCATTTCGCCCATCCTCTTGTTGCCGTCGAGAGTCTTCGACAACGCGATGGCCTTGCTTCGGTCTTCCTTGTAGTTGTCGATCCGCCACTGCGTGCCTTTCACACGATCGCGAATCTCGTAGTAGTTGGTTCGATAGAAGTTCTGGTTCGGCTCGTAGATCCACTTGCGGACAACAGGGACTTCGTTTGGACTTGGGAGTGGATCACCGTATTCGGCCGCGTTGTACAGCGAATACGCCAGCCCGCCGAGACGCTCGACGTTTCGAAGGGAAGATCCTCCGAAGGTGTTGGCGAGGAACTGCCACACCTCCGGCTGCAAGTCAACGTAGCCTCTCGTGGCCTCATCGCCGCCAGTGAGGTTGTTGACAGCAACGGCCGTCCTGTTCCAATCGATTCCGAATTGTTCTCTTGCTGATCCGACTCCAGAACGAACGGATCCTCCGTCCTCGAACGGACTGTCTCCGTAGTAGATCTCTCGCCCAGACCAGTTCCGGTTCATGCCGAGGTCGAGCGCGAGGTCGCCAAGGTCTGGAGCGACGGCTCGAAGGGCGCCGTGCATCGTGTCAACCGGGGTTCCGCCGACCGGGTTGAATGCGGTCACGACGTTGGTTCCAAGTTCGAACGCAAGATCGCCGACGGTCTTCTGTCCGAACCCGACTTCGACCAGACCCATGCCAAGAAGGTAAGGAATTTCAAGACCATACTGGAGCGGGATGGTGAACACCTTGAGAGTTCCATCCTCGTTGTATCCGCCGATGATGTTGATCGACCTTCGACGCTTGTACTCCGGAATCTGCTCGATGTAATCGGGGATGCCGTCATCATCCTCGTCCCCACCACCAAGCAGCATGGTCAAGAGACCGTTGACGAATCCAAGCATCGTCAGACCACTCATGGTGTACAGACCAGTCTTGCCAGTGAACAGCTGCTTCTTCGTGCGAATGTTGCCCTGAACAGCAGCGTTGAAGAATGCGTACATCGACGACGCAAACGAACTGGCTTCTCCCTTGCGAGAAAAGTCAACGGTCAGGTTACGGGCAGCAACAGCAGCGGCTTCGGCATCGATACCGTTCTCGCGAAGATCGACGTAATAGGCGAAACGCCACATGTTGTCGCCGATGTCGTTGAGAACCGAGTATGCGTCAACCGTGTACCGCTTCGCCTGAGCAAGCGTCTCCTTCGTAATGCTCTTCGCATCACGGGTGCCGATTCGCTCGAGAACGCGAACCAGAGATTCGACGTCTGGTATGCGGAACCAAGCCTGCTTCGCTCCGACAGCACGGTATTCAGCGTAGTAATCCGAGTACGGACCAACAGCCGATTCGTCAGCCTCCGTTTCAGCACGAGGAGCAAGCGTCCGTCTGGCTTCGGTTCTCGCGATGGTCATCATCGACTTGAGCAGCCTCTTCGAAACACCGCGTGCTGTGACACGCTTGTCTTGCATGCTCTCAATGATCGACGTCTGCCCATCGAGGATCGGCTGCGTGAACGTGAAATCAGGGCACAGGAATTGCGTTGCGGTGAATCTGATGATGCTCGAATAGGTGCTGAACAACTTCAGAACCGTCATGCCAATTCGGGCGCCAAGGTTCGGGTCGCCCTTCTGCTTGTCGCCCTGCAACACGTTGGCAAGAACCTCGTCGTTCACCACCAAGTAGACGACAGAGCCACGTTCCATTTCGACGCCGTTGACGACACGGCTTTCCTCGAGCCGGACAGGGATGAACTGGCCGCTTGTGTCCGCTTCCGGATCGACCTTCACAACGACGACCTGATCGGTGGACGGATCGACGCGACGTTCCGTGAAGTCATTGTCATTGGCGACGCGAATGATGTTGTTTGTGTACCGCTCGGCAAGACGAAGCAGCCGGTTCGCGACACGATTCGTGATCGCCTCCCGCTCAGTCGCCATCCTGTCAACGAACAACGATCCAAGTGCGCCACGGACGATCGCGGCAACAGTCTCTTCAGATTCCTTGCGGCCAAGCGTGTACTTCAGCTTCTGCCGGTTGCCAGTAGCAACGTCGATGGACGATGCGAAATACGACCTGCCACGACCGGCTCGGATTCTCGCAAGAGCGTCGTCAACACGGTCAGTCACGAACTCCCCGTCAACAGATCCGGTCACGTTCATCGGAACGTACCAGTTGTATCGCGTGGTGATTCGATCGAAGTCCTCATCGGAAATCAGGCCGGAGAACTTCGCAGCCTGAGCCGTGTCGTAGGCGATCTCTCTGACGCTTTCAGCAATCGTTTCGATGACCGCGGCCTTGGGATCGGCATTGTGTTCATCGAGAAGACGCTGGGCGGTCGCGTCGCTCACGCCGCAGTTGAGCTTTTCAAGATCCTCCTGCTTCACGTCAGAACGGCCACTGTTGATCTGACGGATTCGCTCGTTCCGTTCCGGAGCGTGCATCGCAACCATGAACCGACCGATCTGCTCGGACGTGACGTCGTTGTCCTCCATCATGTACTGGATTCGACGAGCGGTCTTGTTCGAGAACGTGATGATCCGCTCAGTCTCGACGCCCGGCCGGAGTCGCAGGCCGTGCACGGGGTTGTACTTGTTCGGAATCGAATGACCAAGTTCGTTCTGGATGTGATCGACCAGAGCATCTAGGACTTGAAATTCATTACCGAACGCCTGATTCAACCGCGACGTCACCCACTTCGTCAACGCTCGTGGCTTGACGCCCAGACGAACGCCGCTCATGCGGAACGACTCCTCGATCTCCTGATAGCTAGCCATTGGAGACAGCACGTCAAACTGCGGACGAGCCATCATCTCAATTGCAACCTCTGCTTCCGAGTCGGTGAACACGTCGGCCATTTCCTCAGAAATGAGGCCCGATCCAACCCAGCCCGTGCTCTCCTCACTCCGACGAATCGACTCTGACAACAGCTCCGCATACCACTGCGTCGGATCACCGCTTTCAATGTCGAATTCCATGAACAGGATCGGGCTGCTGCCGTCTAGTTCAGAGTCGTGAACTAGCACCTTCGATGGACGACCGTCCTTGTAATCGACGCGAACCGACGACTGTGGAATCCCATCCTGCTGGAGCATGCTTACAAACCGCCGAGCCTTCGACTCTGGCGTGTTGTCCATGGCAATGTCCCTGCCAGCATCGATGTACGCCATCGCCAAGGAGTCGTCCCGACCCTGCATGTCGATGCGATCGGATTCGGTTGGCCGCTGGTTGTACTTGGACTTGACCTGATTCGGCTTGAAGACAACGTACGTCTTCTCGGTCTTGCCATTGGGCAGGTCAACTGTCTCGGCGATGATGCCGTCGAACCCAGCCGACTTGGCGGCATGCGTAATCCACTCCGCCGATCGCCGGTCGTACTCCGAGCCGCTCATCATGCGGCCGGTCTTCGCGTCGTCCAAGAAATCCGCGAAGTCTGCCATGACGTCGAGCTTGGATTGGCCGGTAGCCTTGGCAAGTGCCGCGTTGAATGCAGACACATACGACTTTCCGCTCGTGTCCTGATCGACGCGAAGTCGGATTGGATTTTCAATCCGAAGGTAAGAGGGAATGATTCTGGCACCTACGCCACTGCCATCACCGGCAAGAGTTCTTGCGGCTTCATCATCCTCAGCATCACGCAGGAATTTCGGCGCAGCAAACTCAAACGCCACTTCCGGATTGTCTGAGAAGTAAATCCCGTAACCGAGTCTCCCCGGATTCTTTCCAGCACGGAACTCGTTGAAGTCAACAGTCGCAAATGTTCCGTGGTACACCTCGGTCGGGGTGCCGTCCGGATTGACGACCTCGGATGTGCCGAGCCAGTCACGGAACTCTCTGGTCTGCATGTCGATCATCGGAGATCCTGTCGGGTTGTCGTTCCATACCGACTTGGCCTGCGACGGATCGAAGATGATGTAGTAGTCCTCACTCGACTCACCACGGACGTTCATGTCCGCGCCGCGAATGTGAATCGAGTCATAGCCCATCTCGATCAGCATGTCTGTGACGGCAGACGATCCACGCCTCTCACGGAAACCTTCGAGCGGCGGGGCGGAATCAAACGCTTCCTCGTAGCGTTGCCTGTACTCGTCAAACCGATCCGGATGATTCTCCTTGAAGAACGCATCGAAGAGAACAGCCGTTTGTGGCATGCCAACTTCCGTGTTGGTCATGACGGCGGGGTTCTTGATGTTCAGGTAGCAGGGGTACACACGTGGAATAGCCTGCTTCTTGGCAACAAGAACAGGCCAGTCCCTGCTTCTGGCATAGGTGTTCGCCGTGTCAGAAGAAGTCGTGAAGTATGTTCCTCGACCGAACAGTCCTCGGGTGCTCGTGTCGAACTGCCGGAACGGCGTGACTTCCCCGGTGGTTTCAAGAGTGTTTCGATCGGGCCATACCGTTCCGTGGTAAACCGGAATCAGGCCGTCTTCGTTCTTCGCCTTCGAGTCTCGGAAGAATTCCCTGTGCGTTTCAGAATCCGGGTTGCCAAACCTGACTTGGAACTGGATCGACTCTTGATCGAGAATCCGTCGGACTTCCGAGCCGGGTGCGACAACGTCGTTCAGCTCTTTGTTTGCCCGCTGTGATTCCGAGGAAATGTTCCGAAGTGAAAAGTGAACACGGAACGATCGTGCATTTCTGACAGCATCCGCGAGTGCGCGTCTCTCTCCTGCTGAGAGACTCCCCATCGTTCGTTCTGTTGGTCGCACATTGCTGAGAATTCTTCGTAGGACATTTCTCCCACCGTTTTGCCCTTCGAGCTTTTCGACTGCGGCTCGCTGGGAAGGACTGAGCCTTGATCTCCACGAAGATCCCTTTGCGAGGTCGGCATCGATGTATCCCTTGAGGAGCTCGTCGATTCCGTAGTTGTTCTCTCCACGCTCGAAGTACTGTCCTTGGGTGTGTCCGATGTGGTAAGAGGTGAACCCGTTTTCTTGCGCGATTGCATCGATGTCCTCCTGCGTCAGCGATTGCACGCCGCCGACGTAAACGTCAGTTCCGATTGTGTTGAGTTGCATCGACATCCACATGTCTGGCGTGGAATCGACCCTCGTCTTCAGTCGCTGGAGTTTGTCATGGCTGAGTTCGACTCCAGCAGCATGGAATACGATACACAGTTTGTCGTCACTCGACCTTGGTTTGCCTTGGTAAAACGACGTAATTGCTACGCCTTCCTCACCAGTGGCGGCACCGATGATCCTGACCAGTTCGCCACTGGCCTTCGAATCGAGCCCAAACATGCACAACGGAACATTCGGACTGAACACACCGGCGTAATAACCACCGAACCCAGTTCCGCTCGAGGACAGGCCGGTGATCCCAAGGTTGAACATTCGACCACCGAGGCCGGGCCAGTCCTGCATGGTCTCAGCACCTGACGTGCTGTTCGTGTACCACCCGGCGTCCGGCAAGGAAGACGACGCCTCGAGCGCCTGCAAACGCGACGCCTCAAATCCGGCAAGCACCGTAGGATCCGGCGTTGTGTTCGCGTCCCGACAATCCTTGAGGTAAGCCTGCCTCTCGTTGAAAATCTTCTTGATTGCATCCGCGTTATCCGGCAGGCTCATCAGCGAAGCTGCGAGATTGTCGATGATCGCGTTTGTCTTGTTGTTCGTGATGCTGTCGGCTGCGCGACAGATGTACAGAGACGTGCCAGCCGCCGACGGATATCCGGGATGATTCGCCGTGGCGTTGCCGCCGCCGAGGAAACGAAGCATCGTGTTGAGAACCCGGTAGATCTTCATCCGGGCGGTTCGCAACCTTTGCAGAGAAGCCGCACTCATCGCACTGGCTTTGACGGGGTCAGACAGAACCCCATCGATGGCCGCTCTTGCAGAACGCTCGGAACCCTTCGCCATTGAACCGCCGCCGAATTCGAATGATGCGAATCCAGACTGACGAGGAGCAGTTGACGGAGTGATGATCTCAACGAAATTCTGATCGGCAAGGTTCATGTCGATCACCTTCTTGCCGCCGACGTTTTTCGCGGCGGGGTGATCGGCCTTCTTCAGCATGTCCCACATCGTGTCGATGGCTTCATCGAATGTGCCTGACGAACTGAGGTGAGACCACAAGTACGCCTGAACTTGCCAAGGAGTCCACGGCGTGAGCAACGCGCGATCCTCGAGGGTCGCCGTGCCATCAGCAGCTCGCTGCTTGGCTGCCGCGTACTCGGGCGACGCCATGACTCGCTTGTTGATTTCCTCGGCCATCAACCCGTGATAGATCGAGATGTACATGTACGAGTACGGATCTGCGAACGCCGCGTTGTCGCCGCCGTAAGACTTGTTCGCGGAGTTGTACGTTCGAAGGCCGAACGTGTACGCGACCCAGATGTCGTTGGTTGACATCGGAATCGAGGTATACGTTGAAGTCGCACCTCCGGAAAGCATCGCCATCGTGTCGCCGAACGACGACGCCTTGTGGGCCAAACTCTTGTCGGACTCGTATCGACCAGCCGCGGCGTCTCTGGTCAAGCTCGGAGTGGTGACCGCGACGACAGACATGCCGCGGTGAATGGCATCAGCAAGTACGGCCGTTCCTCGTTGCGCATTCTGCTCGACATTGGTCAACGGACTAGTAGCTGAGAAGTAGTCGGAAATCTTGCCGACCGAGAAACCATCCGGCAGAATGAACCGATCAGCGAATCCGAGTCCACTGACCTCGTACCAGAATCGCTTGTCCTCTCTCAATGCGGTGCTGCTGAAGACTTGGTTCACAAGCTCGGCCGGGATTGCCGGAAGACCTCTTTCGACATTCCCCGGAATCACCTGAGCATCATTGTGTCTTTCGAAGTTTGCTTTCGCATACCCGACAGCCTCGGGATGAATCTTGTTCATCTCCCGAGCAGCGGCATCAGCCAACGCAGACATGTCATCATCTGTGAACTGGCCGACAGGGTAGGGCACGCGGGTGTTGCGAAGATTCAAATCATTTGAAGGATGACCGCCGTACAGAGTCGGCCTCTGCCCCGGAACGTACGGAAGTTCTTGGCCGCCAAGAAGAATGTTGTCGGGGATGCTGTTGCGAATGTCCGACGTGACTATCGTGTTGACGCTTGTCCGATCCGCGATGTGACGAGACTCGAACAAGATCTCGGACGACGTGTCAGCGCCGGGCCACGCCTCGACATCCAGCCCGTTCTCTGCGGTCACCCAGCTCGGGAGACGAACGATCTTCTGACTCGCGTACGGGCGGTCGGTTGGGTGCACGTACCCCTCCTCGCCAGCTTCTGGAACCGTTCCATCCGCACGGCGGAGATGCTGCCCGAAGTTGACCCAGCTGTTCTGGGCGCGAGTCTCATTCGTCATGGCGATTCTGGCTTTCGGACTGAACATCCGAACATGCTGACGCCAAGCGTTCTCCTCTCCACGGGCGCCAAACTGCTGACCCTCTTTCGCGTGTCCGAAGATGTCATGCACCGCACGGAACAGGTCGTTCACGGTCTGTTCGTACGGAACACCCTCGGAGTCTGGAACGGTTCCACCAGCCGTTCGAATCAGCGGGTTCCTTCGGATCAGTTCCGCCATTTGTTCCGGATCGGATCCGAACGAAACTTCGTTTTCGTTCAGTGTCTTGTAGTAATAGATCCGCTTGTTTTCGCGAACGTCACGCATCATCTCTGCGCTGTTGGCGTACGGCTGACCGTTCGATCCCCAAGGGATCATCGTGAATCCGCTCGTCTTCAGGAACTCGTACTGAGCGATCACTTCTTCGGAGAACGCTTGGTACGCATCCATGATCTCTTGGTGCTGTTCTCCTTCCGCGTATGTCAAGTCCGGCAGCGATTCGAACGTGTCCGCAATCGCCATGGCCCTGCGAACATCAATATCTACGACGCCCTCCCTAGTGGACGCTTCGTTGTAGGGAATTCTGCGGCTGGCACAGTATGCAGAAGCCAATCCGCGAACGAAATCATTCGGCTCTCGCGACTGAAAATCAATCGGGGTCGAAATGTTTGCGTCCAAGCCAGCGCGCTGAAGGCCATACCACGATTGAGAAATCGTCACCGAATTCAGCATGTCGGCCATGTCACGCATCAGAGCCTGCCTGAACTTAGATCCACCAGTCAGGTTCGCCGTGATGTAGCGAAGTCGAGACATGACCTCCGATGCGATACCGGGGTTCTGGTCAAGGATGGCTCGAACACCGAGCGATCGAACAAGATCGGGATCACTCAGGAATTCTGCGCGGAACTCCCGATACAGCGTCTTGTCGCTCATCCCCTCGACCGTGTTTCGACCTTGACGAGCAGAAACGTATTCGCGAACCTTGTCCTTGCCGAGCATCTTGATGAGAGCATCAACGTAGACAAGTGATCGAAGACGCCTTGACGACCCACTAGCAGAGGCGGTGTCTTCAGCGTGAATGTTTTCGTGAAGAACCGTTTGCAGATACGAATCGTACAAAGCGTTTTCGAGTGCAGATCGGAAGAGGTTCTTTGTTCTTCCTGACCTCTTTCGGTCATTCACAACACGCTCGATCTTCTCCTGCTCACCGAGCGTGACGTTGATGTAGATTCGGTTCGGATCATTTGCAGAAACGAACCCGTATCCGCCAGTCCGCTCGTCGGAAACAACCGCAATCACCTGACGACCGCGGCCGGAGACGAGGCGTCGCGTAGCTCGAAGAACGGCTTGTGCAACCTTTCCAATTTCAGCTTGCTTCGCCCGCCTGATCACAACACGCTTGCCTGAGGCTCGGCTGCGATGCCTACTCGCCTTGGCAAGAACCTTGTCGATCTCCTTTTCGTTCTCGGTCCGGCTGTCCTCTACGGTGAACTCAACAACACCATCTGCTTCCGGCTTCGGAGAGTCTGCAAGCGCGTCTACAGCGACCGATTCATTCGCTTCGGCCTCGGTCTTCGGGTCGTTGAAGATTTCTTCTGACGCGACAGCGACAGCCTCTTCCGCAGTAGCGTCATCACCAAGAACGCCACTGGAATCATCGTCAAGAAGATCCTCGCTGAGATAATCTTCGCCGCTGAAATCTTCTACGGCCCGCGACTCGCCTTGGCTTTCGAGCATCGCTTGCAGGTCGCTTCTGCGACCATCAAGATCGTCGAGTTGATCTTGAAGTTGTTGTGCCAAGTCTTGATCTTCGGTCGATGCAAGCTCGTAATGAACCAATTCCATTTGTGCTTCAATCCACTCAATCTCAGCACGGGCAGCGGATTCAGCGTCATCGCGTGACATGAACCCAAGCTCGCCATCGCCAGTCCTTTTGCTGATGAAGTTTCGAACCGCAGCACGCACTTCGGCATCTGGCTTGCCAACGAACGAACTAATGTCCATTCCGAGTGTCATGCCAAGACGCAGCACAGTCATCGTGTCCATGCTGTCAAGGTCAAAATCCATTTCGCCGTGCTTGATCGTAGATTGGGACTCGGCCCCATCGACCTGTGCGGCGGCCGGATCAGTTGCTGCAACGGTGCTGCTCGGCTGGGACTCAGACTCGCTCTTCAGGACCGCGATATCCGCTTCGATCTGAGCCTTCTGTGCTTCGGTCAGCGGCTTTCCATCAACAACGCCTGCGTTCAAAATCTGCTGAAGAGTGTCGGCCTTGTTGGACGCATCAGCAGATGCAGAGGACGCTCTCGCAGATTCCTTCACGACGGCAATGATGCGATCATGAAGCTTCTTTCGAACGAACTGATTGATGAACGCATCGTCGCCGGGAAGGAACAGCTTCAGATCTTGAGCCGTGATCGAGCCCTTGTCCCGAAGACGCCTCGCGAGTTCCGGTGCAACCTTCATCAACCTAGTCGCAATTGCGTGAAGCGTCGCCCGGTCGAACAGGGCCGGGCTTTGCTTGCCGCTGGGACCGCCTTCGGATTTCATTTGTCCGCCGAAGATCTCGTTCTTCTGATCGTCGGTAGGGACGATGCCACGAGCCGCAGCTTCTGCAAGTGCATCGCCCTGAGACAGCTCGCCAGACTCGCCGCCCTGAACAACGATTCGAATGAGATCGGAGTCGTCAACACCGGAGTTCTTCGGATCACCACCGGCAGTGACGTTCGGCTCGCCGGTACGCTCGGCACCGGAATCCGCTTTGCCCTTCCCCGGTTCGGGAGATTGCGTTGCTGCGGCGGAAGAGATGGCGGCGCCAGAGTCCCGAATGGGATCAGTTCTCATGCCCTGAAGAATTCTCGTCTGTTCCTCCAACGGAACTTGGAGATCGGTCATGAAGTTTCGGATTCTCGATTCAGCTTGGCTCCGATCCCCAACACGGAAACTAGCGCCGTACCGCATGCCGGAGTTGTACGCGCTGTTCGATGCGAATCCCGTTCCGATCGCGGTAACGCCGCCACCCATCAGTCCGCCGAAAACACCCTCGTTGATTCCTGATTCAAGAATCTCGGACCACGAAACGCCATCCTTGCCACCGAACCCGCGATAGATGCCTTGAGTCGCCTGCTGGAACGCTCCGGTTATGGCTTCCTCGGCCGCTTCAGACAGCGTTCCGCGAATGTAGGTCTTGATGTAATCCTTCGCGACCTGAGGATCGTTTGCGGCAAGGCCGCGGAGAAGTGCTTCTCGAACGTGACCTCGAATCTGGTTTTCGACTCCACGCTGACCAGTGGAAATTGCGAACTTCGTTCCGGGGATTTTGATTCGAATCTTGTTGAATACGAATTCCGCTCCACCGTTCAACACCATGAGACCGAGCGCTGTTGCGTCGCTGGCCTCGATGTTGTTCTTTCTGCAATAGTCCCTATAGTCAATCGATGCTTGACCAGCAGCAGTCGTGATCATGGCACTGGTGGCAGCGAGCCCAACCGGTCCTCCTGCCATCACGCCAGCCATGAGGAGAGCGCCTTGGCCGAACTGCTGACCAAGAGCACGACTCTCAGATTCCGGGTTGTAGAAAATCTGGTCTAGGTCTTCAGCGGTGATAAGGCCAAAGCCCTGATCGCCGAATCCGAAAGCACCACTTGCTACTTGGGACGCCACGCCAGAAAGCGCAGAAGCGTTTGGATCAGTTGTACCGGCAGCGACGCTGTTTACTACGGATGTGTACAGGGGATTGGATCCGTATTCGGAACCAAACGTCAGCTTGGCAAGCGGATCGCCCAACATGCTGTCAAGCGTCGATTGAATTTCTAGGCTTGAGGCTGGAATCGTGTTCGTGAAGAACCTCACCACTTCGCGTCCTATGTCATAGGCGCCCTCAGCCATGAGCCCGCCTTCCCCGAGATACCCGAGGAAGCCTCGCTCGCCGTAATCGAACAAGCCCGACCAACCAGTTCCGCCTTGCACCTGTTGCTGCTGAGACAGGTAGTCACCCCTCTGGGAGGGCATCGGAGCTTGGATTGCAGCTTCCGGGTCAATGACGACCGGTGCTCTGTTGGGGTCGTATTCGGACACCGGCGGAGCGCCCGGCAATGAGGACGGCTGCACGGTGCGTGCAGAACGGTCCTGAACAGCATCGAGCGAGTTCAGAACCGCCTCTGCTCTTGCCCTGAGCACGGCATCGTCAACGGGTGCACCAAGTGTCGGCTCAGACCCCGGCGCGGCGGCATCAAACGCGGCGATGCCGCCGGGGCTTGCAGCCGCAGCGTCGGCAGAAGCCTGACTTTCGATGTCACCGTTGCCACCCATCCCGAACGAACGAGCGTTCCCAAAGCCGAAACCGGTAGTGTTCATCGTTTGGTTCCTACTGAATACCGAAGCTCGAACGACCACGCCCCTGAGCGTACCTCATTGCCTCAGCAATGAATTGGTTCAGTGACTCGTCATACGAATTTGCCAGAATGCTTTCGCCGGTGCCAAGTCTTTCGCCGCGGTCCATTGCCTGTGTGGCCGCCGACTTCAGTCTCTGAACGATGTCAGTGAGTTGCATGGCAGCCTTGAGTCTTTCGTTTGGTTCCTGAGACCGCAACGAGGCAATCACTGCCGGGTACTGATCCTTGAGCGCGTCCTGCCAATACTTGTCGATGGTCGGAATCGGCTCCCTGACGCCACTGGCAGCCGCCGCCGAAGCTGGAGCCGAACTCGATCCACCGACAACGGGAGACGGCGAGTCAACAGGAGTCGATCCACCCACTCGACTCGGACTTCCCGGTGCACCTGATGAAAACGGCGTCGCTTTAGCCTCGGCCTCGTCAACGAGGAATTGATACGCGGAGATAAGTTCCTCTTCCGGAATCCTGTTCGCTTCGAAGTCTTGCGCTGTGTACGGCGCTGGCGGCTCGAGCGACATCTCCTCTTCTGCCTTGGCAGCACGGCGTCGGTTGACCTCCTCAATGACCGTGGAAACGCTGATGTCTGATCCGGGGGCTGGCGGCGCATCCGGCTCCGGCTTCGGCTTCTCAAGCAGATCTTCAAACGGAGTGTTGTCAGCCCAGAACGATTCACTCGTTCCGTTCTGAAATGCGTCATATTCACGCATGAGGAAGTCCATGGCGGAGTCGTACTCCTCACGAGTCGTTTCGGTGATGCCATCAGCGGGCTGCACTCCACGCCGCTTCCTCGCAACATTGATCCGATCCAGCACATCCTTCATCGGAGGCTCGTACGGCTCTGGCTGCGGCGCGACAAACGGACTCTCACCAGCGTTGAGCGGGGGCATCTGACCGGCGGGCGTGACCTTCTCGATGGCTTCGTGCTCAAGGATCTTCCGCATGTACGCCGCCTCAGCTTCCGGAATTGGGTCTCCGGGCTGCAACGGCTGCATACCTGCCGCCTTGCGAGCGTCATTTACTCCCTTGCGAACGTCCGCTTCTGTGACGGGCTTTACCGGCGCTGTTTGGTTCGTCGCGTAGTTTGGAGTGCTGGTTGGATCCCCCTTGCTTCTCAGCGTGTCTATTACGAACCGGCCCCTTTGAGGATCCCACCGCTGCACTCGTCTTTCAGCCGGAAGTTGGTCAGACACGTATCCGGAGTGCTTCTCGATGAGCTCTTTCAGATAATCTTTCGCCCGATCAAAATCAACATCGTTCAACTCGCCAGAGGCATGCTTGGCGAAGATGCTCTCGGCGAAATTGAGAACGACGTTTTTCTTTGTGTTGCGCGCCGTGCCAACAAACCTAGCTATCGCTAACAAGTCTTGGTCGGTGGCAAAAAGAAGTGCTGGGTCTTTAGTATAATCGTAGACGCCAGCAAGTGGACCTGTTGCAAAAACAGGAACTTCTCTTAGTTGCCCGCTTGAGTCTCGAACCGTTCTGCCGTTCGCATATCTGTATATGACCGGTGACTGTGATGATCCGCCGCCCGGAGCGGCGGCCGGAGCGGCGCCGGGAGCGGGGGCAGCAGCGGTTCCCGGATAGGCGAAACTCTGCGCCGCCGGATCCCGAAGACCGACGTCGTACGGAGAAATATACGACGGACGAAAAAGTTCTGGGTTCAGGTGAAAATCGCCGTCCAAAACTGGAACGCCCGGATAAACAATATCCTGTCTCTCATTGAACCTTTTGTCACCTCTCGCGACGCCCGCGTTGTATTGCCGAAGAATGTCATAATCGGAACCTTCAGGCATACGGCCCAACGCAATCAGTCGCTGGATTCTTCGAATCCGTGCAGCCAACGCCCTTTGCGTAGTTACCGTTCTGGCCCTGAGAGATTGCTCTTGCCTAGCGGAATAGTTCGCGACTCTACCGGCAGTTTCTGGCGGCGGGTATTCACCCGGACCTGTGTAGTACCACGCCATCGGTTCGTTGAATTGATCAAACCATGCTGCCGGATCATCGAACTTGCTTTGTTCGTAAGATCCCTCGAAGCGTCCAAGCGTTCCGGGGTCTCGGTCTACAACATCGTTTGCGTTGGGGTCAGGCATCATTCGGCTCCGCAAGCAACATCGACTTGGTTAGCGGCATGGAACCAGTACATACAATCATAATCCGTATCCCCGATGTTCACCGAGACCATGTACGGAAGCTGTGTGACCACGACTAACGGGAGTGGCCCTTGAGTCAACGGAAGAAGTGTGACCCGCGAAGGCGGGTCAGCGAGATCCCCAACGCGAACGCCGAAGGACGCTCTTGCCTCGGTAACCACTCCGCTGGTCACCTGCTCTTCCGGATTGTTGATTTCGGCGCCATTCAACGCGAAGAACTGAAAACCATCAGAGCCGCCTGTCGAGGTATAGCCAGCAGGAACTTGTTCCCACGAGTACTTCCAAACGCGGTTTGTCAAGATCGGAGCCGCGTTCGTGAGCTTTGCAAGGAACTGAATCGGTGCATTGATCTGATCAGGCTCGACCGGTCCAACGGTGCTTTCGCTGTCCCTCAGTAGATTCACTAGGACACGGCGATACTCCCGTGAAAACGGACTAGCAGTGAGAAGGATGTTGTCTTTGTAACCGCTCACTGCGAACCAGCGCCGGGGAACAGGGTCGAGAAATTTGCCTGAGGGCCGACAGACATGAACTTTTCTTCAACTTCAGCAACGCCAGTCGATGGGTTTTCGGTGATCACCTGAGTCTTGAATCCACCCGGACAATACACAAACCGGTATTGGAGGTAGTAGTAAAGACCACCAACGCCGGGGTCTTCATCGACATAATCAACGTTGACGGAATCGAACCGAAGGCTGTTTGCGGCAAACTGAAGGTTGCCATACCAGAAGCTTTGCTGGTTCACGACGCCAGCGGACTTCAGGGTTGGCTCGAGATACTGCGCAAGACCAGCGTTGATTTTTCCGTACACAACAAGAGTGAACGCTGGTTGAAACCACGATCTCCCAAACTGCAACGCAACATCCTTGGAACAGCCGTTCGGAAAAAGGTTGTCGCCGTTCGGAAGTCCGGAATCCGTGTACTGGTAATCATCAAAGCCTGCCCTGTACGCACGCTTGTACACGGTCGACGTTGGCAAATTCACTCGGCTGTTGATCGGTGACATCGAGAACAGCTGCGTTGGATTGCCGTATTTGGCACGCTCGTGGTAATACTCGAGCGTGACGGAAAACGTATCCGCGCCAATCTGAACGGCCGATGCTCGCCGAAGTGGTGCGGAGCAACCGTACTCTGGATGACTCGACTGATTCTCTATCGCCTTGAGAATGGCCGTGCCCGCCCTTGTCGTACCACCCGAGTCTGAATCGGTCAGCTTGACGACGCATTTCCGCTGGCCCTGATCCTCTCGGAAGTCAGCGTTGATCGACAGCGTGGATCCAATGATGTCACGGGTGACCTTTGCCATTTCAGTATCCGAATCCTCGCCGACAAACGTCCACCAACTCGCGGAGAAGCTGAACGATCTCATCTTGACCGGCAACAGTCGGTGTCAGTTGCGTGTTGGAACTTCCGTTGGGTCCGTTGACGAACTCAACCGAAAGCCTTTCGGCGTCCTGCGGCATGCCAACATTCGAGCCGAATCCGCCGGAATCATCTGAGGGAGACGTGGCAGAAAACTCTTGCTGATCGCCTTGGGCATCTGGGATTGTCGGAAGGTCTCCGGAAGCTTCAGCTTCGCGGATGGCCTTCTCGATGTCGTCCATGTTCAAGTTCATGCTCCATCAAACACGACGAATTGCAAATCAACTGAACCACCGGAAGCCACAGCAAAGACGGCATGCGCCGATGGCATGTCGGACGGAAGTCGGCCGATGGCGTACTCGCCCGGCTTGAGAAGCATGATCGCGTCGAACGAACCGCTCGGGCCTTGCCCGACTTGCACGGAGTTGTTCGCGTCGAGGTTGCGGAAGAAGTACACGCCACCATTGGTCAAGCCGGATCCGGTCGTCGGAATGATTTCAGTTCCGGTCCCTAAGGTTGAGACGTTCTTCACGCCAGACACGACAGTCAGATCGGTCAGATCGACAAGAATCGCTCCGGGCTCAATTCGCTCGCTGAAGTTGGTGGCAGTGACGATGATGCTGCCGAGGATGGACATTTCATTTGCCATGATCGATTCCAATCAGGGGGTGTTGGCGATTTCAAGTGTCGCAGCTGTGTCGATTCGCAAGTAACCACGCATCTGGAGACCGACCACGGGGGACTTCTTGCTGTACGACATGACAATGTTCTCAATCATTGCAAGGCCACGAATCGATCTCGTGCTGCCATGATAGTTGAACTGCATGGGATAATCCCCGTTCCCTTCTCCTCCGGTCGCACCGGTCGAGTCCGACTCAAGCTCAGATAGGCCGATCACGTCAGCAGCCAATGCGTACCCGCTGACAGTGAATTGCACCCGAAGCAGAGAGCCGTGATCGTATTTCGCAACAGAATCGCCGTCACCAGTGGTCTCGACAACTTGAACTCCGAATCCGAGCTGGACAGTTTCTGTCTTGATTAGGATCTTGTTGTTAGCACCGTCGTCATTGCCGAATCCGTTCTGACCGGTCTTGTACACCTCAATCAGAACGGAATCGATTGTTCCGGGCTTTGCTACGTTTGTGTAGACGGCCATGAATCACCTCACGGAATGTAGTTGACCCTGCTTGCAGATCGACGAACCCGATACATCCCGTCCGAGTTGTCGGTGTTCTGCCCAATGTTGGAAGGAGAGTTCAATCGCCTGTCCAAAGAAACGCTCGCCGACAACCGCTGAAGGAACAGCTGCATCATAATCATCAGCTTGTTAGCTTCGCTCATTGACTCAGCAACGGCAAGGCACGAAGCAATGATTGTCTCGCTGTGCTGTTGACCTCCGGGCAGAAGGGTCTCCGGTCCCTTCAGCGTGAGGTCTTCGATGTTTGCGATGTACTGGAATTCAAGCGTGTACGCCGCGTCGGGCGTCGGCCACAGGATCATGTTGAATCGCGTGGGGTACTGAGGCTCCCCGCCTGAGGACACGGGCTCGATCGCAGCGATTTCCGGCCGGGCGGAGAGGCTCGGGCTCGACTGCTTTCGAGCACGAAGCGAGCTCATGGAGCCTACCTCGATCGGCACCGTTGCCCCGGTTTCAGAGGACTGATGCGTCACAACACCAACGATTCCGCCATAGTTCGAGGGCATGGCATAGGACGCAACACCGTCCTCCGTGACGACTGTTCCCGTCGGCCTCAGGAAGCTCCACGTGTGCCCGTGCAAGTCCCCCGCCGACGGGGGCGGCGACAGAAATTGCCGCAGCCCCCGCCGGACCGTGGCGTCCACATCGGCACGTTGGCGATCGTTGAGGGCTTCGTAGTCTCGACCAAACTGGAAGTACCGACAGATCTCGGATCGGAGTTCACCGAGTGTCAGACTGAGCAGGGAGTCTCGCATTATGCCTCCACTTCGACCGCTTCGTTGACCGACGCCGCAAGAGACTTGGCCTTCTCAAGTCCTGCGTTGTAGGACGCCTCCTTCTCCTTTGCGATGGCACGATCCGTGCCCGGCTTCTTCATGTACAGCCCCGCAGCACCGCTGAGAAGGCTCAGCAGGATCGCCCCGCCCGGAAAGGCCGGTGCGGCTGTTCCGGCGGCGGAAAGGGCCATCTGAGTGGCTCCGTTGATGAACCCAAGGATCTCGTACGACCGTTCAGTCTCCGACTCGAACCTCTTGGTGTTCTTCTCGACGAAGTCCTTCCAGTCGTCCCAGACGTCAGGGACGTCAGTCAGAGTGACGACGCCGTCCACCCCAACGGCCGTCTTGACCCCATCCGGAACCTCCACCTTGACGAGGTCTGACACCTGACAACCGGCAACGGCGAGGTTGACAAACAGCAGCGCAAGGCTCGCAACGGCAAGAGAGATAGCCATCGGGTTCTTCTTGATCCAGTCAGTCATTGGATTCTCCTTTGCTTTCATTTTCGGTTTCCGTGTTACGGAACGGGAACATCTTGTTGAGGGCTTCCTTCCGGCGTTTGCAGCCGCAGTCTCGCCCTGTCGCCTTTGCGACCGATTCAACCACACTCTTGACACCCGTGACCTTTGCCACGGCCTCGACAATGTCTCCGACTCCATGTGGACGAAGTGGTGTCTTTCGCTTGATCATTCGCATGGGTCAGCCGGAAGGGTCAGGGTCAAGTCAACAGCGCAGTCGTAAAAGTCGATGATGTAGCCCGGATACAGCGAGCAATTAGTGTTGATCGGCTCTGGCGTGAGGTACCGACATCCAAACTTTGCCGTCGTGGTCACGGACCCCCCATACCCGACTGCTCCAACAGCAGTTGGTGCGTAGGCAAAAACCCTGCTGTTCACCTCAAGGTTTGTGGACAGAGTCGGAGGGCAGCCCCCGCCGAACAGGTCGTAGAAGCAATACTCTTCGACAGTGCCATCCTTCGATACGCCGCCATTGTCAAGAACTCGGCTTGGCGAGGTGCCGGTGCCACCAAGCACATTGGCGATGGCACAGGCATCTACACGAATCTCCCACCCAGACGACACGGTGACCGCCGGGCTCGAACACACAGAACAGCATGGAGGAGGCGGAGAGATGTTCTCTCTAGCGCATTGACAGTAGTCGTCGAAGGTGCCAGCAGCCCAATCAACCGTGACAGTACCCTCAATCACCACATCTTGGGTAGAAAAGTCGTAGTAGTACGAATCGACTGTTACCGTTGACGTGCCAGCTTGCGGTCCAGAGCAATTCGTCGTTGCGTTTGCGGTGACCGTGATGTTCTTGCCTATGTAGTCGCAATCTAGTGTGGCACAACCTGCATTACAACAGTCGTCAGCCGTGAAGCCATAGGTGACTGCAACATCCTCAAACCCTCCGGTGAATTCAGGGCTGCCACCTGAATATATCGGTCCCTCCCATTCGACACCATTGACATAGCCCTTGTCCATCCAAATCCCAGACATCGTCTCAGGGTCGAAGTCATCTATTTTGTCTATGACTGCGAAGCAATCCGGATCCCACGAAGCGGGTTGCGTTCCGCATCCAATTACGACCAGATTCGTGAGAAGACCCGGATTGCACTTCGTTCCTCTCCAGTCCAGACATGGGCAGAAACAGGATTCGCATTTGACACTTGGGCACAAGTACCCGGCGAAAGACAGTGTTCCACAAGCACCTCTCGTTGAGATATTGCACCCATTATTCTTTGGCCCCACAAACACAACACCGTTTGGATAAACGGGGCCGAGTGAAGGGTGCAGCGTTTGAACTGAATACGTCGGATTGCAGGGATCTGTGTAGTCGAAGGTATACTGAATTGTAAAACTGAAACCACTCAAATGAGCCATGCGACGGAACGCCGACTCACTTCCGTACAACGGAGGAATGTAGTCATCATCTGTTTCGCAAACCGTCCACTTCCATATGGGAACAGACGGCAAACCCGAACAGCAACACGCTGCCGCTGACATGCTCATCTGGAAGCTTCCAGACGATCAAGCCTTTTCGTCAAATCGTCTAGGATCCTTTGGTGCTGCTGATCGTTCGACGAAGACAGAACCTGAGACTTGACCAAATCGGTCGTGATGCTCTTGAGATCATCGATGGATTGAGAGTTATGCTCGAGCAGGCTCTTGGCTGCACCAATCGACATGAAAACACCAGCAACCGTTGCCAGCAGGATGAACCCTTGCAGCAGATTGAATGCACGATTGATCTGGCCCTGAGACATTGGCTCATTCATTGTTCAAGCTTCCATCCCCACTGAGTGTTGAGGATTCCAAGGTCGCTCCCACCAACGGCACCGTCCCAGTCGAGGTCCGATCGTTGAGCAGCAGTGCCCCAATCGGCGAAGA
>Ga0208161_1000484_pt1 | contig 22675 bp, 16 predicted proteins | sample CB_VirMetaG_3_FD_184538 | JGI IMG/M metagenome (GOLD analysis project Ga0208161, IMG submission 184538) | Freshwater to marine saline gradient viral communities from Chesapeake Bay - CB_1508_1S Viral MetaG (SPAdes) (version 4) | ecosystem: Environmental > Aquatic > Marine > Coastal | place: USA...
CGAGCCTTGGGCGGCAAATGTCTTTACTGAGCAATCGGCTAAAGGGACGTTTATTCGGAAAAACAAAGAGCTCAAAAAAGTCTTACGTAGAATAGGTATTGATAATAATGAAACATGGAATAAGATTCTAGAAGATAAGGGATCTGTACAAGATATAGCAGAGCTTGATGAATACGGCTATGTGCAGGGAAAACTTGTGAAGATTAGCGAGTCTGATGAGGCTATTGAAAAGTACGGCTTTGATGCAGTAAAGGATGTATTCAAGACGTTTAAAGAAATCAACCAGCTTGAGCTTGTTAACCAAGCGGGTATAAGACAGCAATACGTTGACCAGTCTGTTTCTTTGAATCTGGCGTTTCCTTCTGTAGCTACGCCTAAGTGGATAAATCAAGTTCATTTAGATGCTTGGAAGAAAGGAATTAAAACACTTTATTACATGCGTACTGAATCTGTATTAAGAGGAGATATTGCAACTAAAGCAATGGATCCAGATTGTTTATCCTGTGATGGATAGAAATAATTAAAGGGGCTTCGGCCCCTTTTTTATTACATTTTGCTATACACAGTTTTTCCGTTTACTCTTGTTGCCCTCAATATATTTCGTCTGTTTTCTTCAGGAGATATATAACTGACGTGTACCCAATCGGGGTTTGTATCATTACCGAATTCCCATATAATTTGATCAAAGGGCAGATGGGTGATAATATGATCAAACATTTCGGCATTGGTTTTATGACCGTATACGTCATCCAGATCCATTGCACACCCGTCGCAGTGTTGTGATGTTGAACTTCCTCCAATAGCCTTATTTAATTCTTCGCTTCGGAAAAACGAATTTATTTTTACAGGACCACCAACCCATTTTCTAAGCGGCTCAAAGATTTCAGTTGCAATAGTTATCATATTGAACATTTGATCTTCTGTAGGTATATTTTCAATACCTAGTCTTTTGGCCGTATAAGAGTGCGTAGCCTCATTATAGGTTACGTGTTCTGTTAACTTCATTATTTACTATTTTCGAAGAGTGCTTTTAAAATTTCTTCTTCTGTTATATTTAATTTAAAACTTAAATCAGCATTCCATTGGCGTACTGGCGTACTATTTTTGTATAAAATAATTACAGGAACTACTTTAATTTTACTTTTAACACTTTCCGGCTGATCTTCTAAATACGCGAATTGTGTAGCTACTCCTGAAACGTGTGGTATTTTAACCGTATGAGCAGAATTCCATTTTGCATTAATTTGTACAATAGTAAATTTCTGCGCAAAAGTGTTTAATGTAAAAAATAATAAAATTAAACAAAGTAAATTTTTCATTTGTTTTGAATTATTTCGTATAATTTAGAATCTATTTTGTCAAGCTTTTCACTATTTTCTTGTACTTTTTGTTGTGTATTCATAATAGTTTCTCGAATAAGTTGATCTTTTAAATCATACTCTGTACGAGATACCTCGGGTGCCGGTAACTGTTTGGCTTCCTCTATATCTCTTTGTAGGGCAAACCACATACCAATAAACGATGACAATACCGCTACTATGGCTATAATAGTTTTTAAGTCAAAAGTTACTTGTGTATTTTCATCAATTTTAGTTGCCATTTTTCTTCTTCTTATAAATTTCAACCCACTTTGTGATTGTATATCCTATTGACGCTAACAACAGGACAATTTTAAGAGTCATTTCAATATTAGATAAAGATATAATAAGACTTAGCGAATTGACTAGATATAGTTTTAAGTCTTGCAAATCCATTGTTTTTTTCTTAGTTAGTATAGTTATACTATTACTTCCTTTTTAAAGCTTTTACGCGCCGGGGCTTACCTTTTGGCTGTCCAAGACGTTTTTTTTCCGCTATCTTTTGTCGTTTTTCCGATGTTGACATTTCTGATGCTGTTTTAGGCGTTTCAGAAGAAATACGTTTTTTAGGTCTACAATATGGAACGCCGCGGCTTTCACCTTTGCCTCTTCCGCAAGGCTTACCAGTACGCACGTCAATCCATTCTTCTTTAAACCAGCGTTTTAGCGAAGCGCCTTTCTTACTTTTTCTTACCGCCATTACCCCAATTTTTAGCGCCAACCTTACGGCATTTAGCTATTGCTCCAGAAGCATACGCCGATGGAAATACCCTGTAGCGAATTTTAACTTTATTGTAGCAAGCATCTTTTTTAGCCATAATTATTTATTTTGTTTCATATATTCTATAAGCTCTTGTGTAGACATGGCTTTTGGCTTTTGTTTTTCTTTTTCGCGTTTTTTAACATCTTTAAGCCCAAGCTCCCATTGTCCCCATCCTAAATATAATGCAATTGTTTGCCAGAATTCTGTTTCGTGACGCACAGGATAGGTAATATTATCAAGTTTACGTACAACACGGTCAAGTGGTATATTTGTTGTAGCAGATACAGCTTTACCGACCGCCTCAAATGCTGGGTTATCTAAACTAAAACCTTCAGTAAATACTTTTTCACGCTCTTGTTTCCAACCAAATGTTCTACCAACTGCTCTTGCTTTAGATATTTTAGAACCAAGCGGCGGAGAAAGTTTTAATGCTTCCCAAACAACCTCATCATAATTACCACGGCCTTTGGCTTGATCAATAGCTTCAAGAACCATATTTTTAGATGTAGCTACAACCGCCCCTCCAAATCCTAATCCTCGTAAGAAACCGTCAGCCATCGAATTAAATGCAAATCCATATTTGTTCATATCTTCTTCTTCATCATCTTCACCATCAAATATCATTGCAAATAAACCTTGTTGTAAATAAGTAAACATAATATTCTGGATAGCTCCATAATAAATCAGTTTACTTGTATTTGTTTTCCAATCGCCTCTGCCGTTTATTAAATCAAGTGCGGCTTTTTTAGTTATACGTGCATACTGCATTGGTGTATTAGCCCACGCCAATATTAATCTACCTAACGTACTTGCTTGTTGTTTTGAAATGCGATCAGGTCTTGAAGACTGTTGCGATTCTTCGGCTAATTCTTTAAAATCATCAAATGCTTTAGCTTCTGCTTCAGCTTGCGATAAACCATCATTTAAATACGTATTAATACGGTTTCTATAAAATGCGGCACCTCCTGTTGCAATAGCATGTGAATCACCCCATGTTGTAAGCACGAAACCTTTTTTAAGTATAAGCGATATAACGCTCTGAACTGGATTTCGGCCACTTTCAGCAGCTTTTACAAGCTCGTCTTGGTTTACGTCTATTTTAATACCACTGCGGCGCTGGACAAGATAATCTGAGTTTAAAAGCGCTAAATAATCCGCCCAATATTGTTTTGGATTTGCAATAGCCGCCGCAAACTTAATTGGGTTGTTATCGGTAAGGTTAATAAAGTTAACGAGTGAAACTTGTTGCAATAATGCAGAACGCGCATTCAAAAACATCACGGCCCCAACAGAATTGCTAATCCAATTATTAAATTGATTTACAAGTTTGTTTTTACCAAACTCTCTTCCCCTACCGTTTTTCATACGGTAAAGTATATCACTAAGCGCTTCTATATAATTGTCGCCATACGCAGCTCTAAGCTTATTTGCTATTGGTCCCTGAATTTCGCCGCGGTTATTTAATTTACCAAAAAAAGCTTCAGCGGCTTCATTAAATTCAGCAAAAAATTCTTTACGGCTTATTTCATTAATATGCTCAAGTACATCTATGGTTATTGAGCCTCCAAACCAGTTTTCTTGAGGGGCGGGATAGCCTCCTTGTGCATTTAATAAATTTGAAACATTGCCAGCAAATCCTAAAAGATCAGAATTACCTTCAACTAATTTAACAAGTGCCTCAACCTCACTTTTAGATATACCAGGTATCTCTATTCCTTGTTTATTCCAAATATAAACTCTAACTGCTTCTTCATTAGTAAATCCTAAATCGTTTTTAGCAGAAAGCTTAGCCTTAGGTATTTTTCTTATTAATTTTTTAAACTCCCTAAATTGTGCAAGTGTACGAAGTTTATAAGAATCAAAAGCTGCTTGCCCTTTTGTAAAAGGCTTAATTAATTTTTCTTGTATAAATTTTAAATCTTCATCACCAACGCGCCCCTTGCGTAGCATGTAGTACATAAGACCCATAAAGTCGTCCGCTGACGGCGGAATAAAAAATCTAAATCTGCCCTTTGTTCTACCTAATTTTGTAGCCGTAACTTCACTAATTTCTTCTTTAGTAACTTTGCCTGTTTCAGAAATCATATCGTTCATTCTGCCGTAATCTTCTTCAAAACTATATTGAAACAAACCTTCGTTTTCTTCAATCATTTTATTTTTGAAGTTTTCTTTTTCTTCAAACATAGCAGTTAATAAACCTTCTGCTTTTGAATCGGCGCGTTTTGAAATATAAGACGGCCACATTGCAGCCCTATTATTTACAGTAGGAGCCGAATTACCAATTAACCCCAAAAGAACATCTAGGCTGGTATTAGACGTCGCGTCTAAATGTTCTAACCTATATTTTTGTTCGCCCTCGGATAGTATGTTACTATTTTTTGAAAGAGTTGATAATGATTTTATACCACCCATTGATTGCCCATCAAACAAGGCGAGCTGTATTAAAAATAATAATCTTGTTTTTCTTTCTTCTACCGTTAATCCTTCTTGAGTTAAATAATCGTATTTATAATTATTTAAAAGATTAAAAGCATTTTCTCTTGTTACATTGGTTTCCTTAAATTCATCAATTATTTTTTGTTTTTCTTTTATAGAAACCGCTTTACTAATTTGTTTTTTTACATTAGCTAATAATGGTATTGTTTTTCGTGGCAGCCTTTTTATTTCGCCGTTAAGTGTTTTATTTAAAGATTTTGTAGCTTCAGAAAAATTAACACTTCTACCTTTACCAACAAGAGTATTGTAATGCTCCGCTGGCTTTATTACTTTATTTATTTTTTTAATATCAGTTATAATATTGCCGTTGCTGTCGACTAGCTTTTTAGTTCCAGTGTTGTTTACTAATAATTGTTTTTTATAACCGTAAAGATTAGTTCTGTATACTATGCCTGCTATATTTTTATATAATGTTTTTTGATTCTTAAAAGCATCTGGCATATTTTTAACATAAAAATCTATTTGCTCATTAAGCTGAATTAATTTTTCATAATTAAATATATGCCCGTCCTGTGTTCTTCTTGATACCCTAAACCGTTCTAAATCTTCTTGCGTTAATTCAATACCAAAATTAGCTTTCAATTGCTCTTTTATTTCTGGTAATTCAATTATTTTTTGTATTTTTTTATAAAGACTATTTGTATCCGCAAAAATTGAAGCTAATTCGTCAATAGTTAAAGCGTCATATGTTTCTTCAACACTGAATTGCAATTCAGAAGTACCAGCCTTTGCGTCTTGTATAATTCTTGGATCAATACCACTATTTTCCATTTCAATTCTTGCAAGTGTATTTGTAGTTAATACACCGTAAAAATCAATCATAGCTCTTCTTGTCTGCGCTTCAGGGGTTCTACCTGTTATACCTTTTATATTGTTTCCGTCAGCGTCAACACCTATAGCATTATAAAAATCTTCTAAAACAATATCGGTTCGCTTAACCCACGGAGATAGCCCGGCCCCTTTTGTTAATCTATCTTCCTTAGTATAAAACGCATTTAAAATACTTCTAGGTACACCAGTTCCTGTACCTATTAATTTTTCCGTTGCCGCTTCGCCTTCTAGTATTGCGCCACTTGGCAATAGATCTATAAAAGTTTGTGCTAATTCAAATAATTTTTTTGCAGTACTATTTACCTCTCCAGTATTTAAATTTGCTTTAGGATTGTTTATTTTAGATTCTTCTACACCAAAATATTCACTTAATGATTTTGAAACTAAATTAGGTGTGGTTTTAAGAATTAAATCATTTAAATCTGCATCTTTAGATTTTTCGCCAAATTCTTCCAAAGCATTTTCTTCAAAAGAACCATCAAGCTTTTTAATAGGATTAATTAAATTGCTTTTATTTTCTTCTTTAAATTTTTCTAATAATTCTACTGATAAATCAGCTTCTTCATCTGAAAATAAAAATGCATCTTCAACACCTGTAATTTCTTCTTGTGCGGCAAATTGTGCTGTAGTAGCTTCAAAACTTCTTTGACCTGTTTGCTCAGCAACTCTACCTGTTTTTAATACGCCATTTATTCTATTTTGTAATTGAGCATTTATATATCCATATAAGCTGTCATTTTTAGAAGGATCAAATTTTTGTATGTAAGGCAGCATGTTTAAATACAGCTCCCCTTTAAAATCTTCCATATTAAAACCTTGCAATTCTCTTTCAAGATTTATAACGGTATTATTTTGAGTCCTAAATGCCCTTGCTTTAGCGGCGGCCATTTTGCCAAGCTCTTGCTCAATCTTTGGATCAAATGCATTATACCCATCAGGATTATTACCTATGTCGTCTAATACCGTTTTTGATTTTAAAGCAACATTGCTAACTTCCGCGGGCCTACTTGATTTTCTCCGTTCAACTCTTGATTGCTCTTCTTTTACTTCTAAAGTATCTAATATTTGATAGTATGTATCAGTGTCAATTTCTCCAGAATTAAGGCGCTCGTTTAAAGATTCATATTCTTCTTCTATACTAAATTGTTTTGTTACTTTTAATTGGTCTTCCTTAGAAGTATCAATTATATTTTTTATTTCATTAGAAAGTTCGCCTTCTTTTGATGAAGTTGAAAAAGCTTTCATAAATTCAAAAACTTGATCGCCGCTTTCCCAACCTAAATTAATATTTGCATCTTTAAATAAATTTTTAAAAAAATTAGCTATTTTTTCTAAAAATAAAGTATCATAATCTAATTCGCCTTTAGCAATGGCATCTGAAAATACAGTAATATATTCTGTATTGTATTTTTCATCAGTCGTATATTCTTTAGAAGCTAAAAGCTCGTCCATTCTTTGACGCTGCGCTTTATTTAAATTCTTTTTAAATCCTTCAACAATTTCTTTTTGTTTTTGTACATCACCTATTTGCGAGTTTAATATTGGGTGCAATATTTCATGCGCCCCAATATTAATTTGTAAAGTATTTATGGCGGCCTGTTTATTTATTAGAACTGTTTTGTTTTTAGGAATATAGAGGCCACCAACTTTCTCAGCATTTTTTTGCTGATCTTCCGGAAAAAACTTTTTAAATTCTTCAATAGTATTTATTATTTTTACATCAACATTTAAAAGCTTAGCTATTTTAGAACTAAAATCTATTGATTTTTGTACAGCTTCTTCTACAGTTTGTTCTTCTGAAAGTATTCCTTTTATTCTTAATTTATTTTCTTCAAATTTTCTTATTGTAGATTGATAAGCAATATCATATTCTTCTTTTGAAATTTCATTTGCATCTAATTTATCTTGAAAGACTTCCATCTCTTTAATTTCATTAAATGCATTTTTAGAAATTTGTGAAATTTGGTCTATTTTGCTTTTTGGCAGTTTAAATAAACGGTTATTAGCATCCGAAACAGCTTTTGTTATTTTTGCTTTTTCAATTTCTATTTCTTGCTCCATTACGTTTTTGACTTTTTCGTCAGTAGCTTGCGCCTTATCTTTATTTAAGCCCCGTATTTTATTTAAGCTTGTATCTATTTGCTTAGATTCTTCATACGTTCTTATAGAAGGCAAAGCCGATAATGTTGTACCAGAAGCTCTTAGCCCGCTACCTCCAATAAAGCCTTGCAGTGCGCTTTCATATGTTTCTTCTGTAAACAAATCCTCCGTAAACACTTTGCCCAAAGCGTCTGCCGCATTATTTGTTTCTGCTAATCTTTGATTAAATTTGCTTAATAAATGTTGGTTTGTTTCTGTGACCGCTTCAATTGCTCCAACATCTAATATTTGTAATGCTTTTTTTGCAATTGGACTATTTGCTAATTTTTTTGTAAGAGCTTTGTTTAAATTAGTTCCCTTTAATATTTTTGTAATACCAATATTTTCCAACCTAGCTTGTAGCGCACCTATTGCAACAGGGGCCAGCGTTTCATCTTCGTTATCTAATATTAGTTGATTTAAAGATGTATTTTTTCTTTTAGCTTTTGCTTCGTTATAATCAATATAATTTTCAGCCGCATAATCAAAATAATATCCAAAGCCCGCTGTACCAACCCCGTAAATGACGGAGCCTAGCGCATTGATAATTGTACTTATTGCGCCCCCCGCGAAGTCTGCTATATTACCTTCTTTAAAAGATTCAATTAAACCTAAAGTTTGTTTTTTTTCTAATTCCTCTTTGGCTTCTGGTATATTTTGCAGTATTTCTTCTAAACCAATACCCTGTGCCACCCATGCGTCGCCATATTTATCCCTTATTTTTTCAGCTGTTTTTCTGCCAAAAAAACTTTCAAATAAAGCGGCGCTGGCAAGCTCAGCTGTTCCTGATTCACCGGTCCAAAATTCTGCTGCTCTTCCAATGTCTTTGCCCACATTAGATATAGCGTTTTTAATTGATTGTAGCGGAGTTACTTTTTGTTCTTGTAATTCCAAAGAAATAGGCTCCAAGCTGGAAACCATATCGGGCGCTGCAGTTGCTCCCACAGACGCGCCCGTTATCTGTGGTTGTTGCTTTTCCACGGTCTGAACCTCTACTTGTTTCATTTCGGGGTTCTTTGCTATAAGCTCATCAAATGTTAAGCCATTTTGCGCGGCTAAATCATTTAATTCTTCAATAGTGAATTGCTGTCCGTTTAACTCGTACATGCTATTATAAATTAAAATTTAATACCTGCTTGTTGTGCTCTCTGTAAATTAATAAGACTTCCAACACCAAATTCTTTAATTAAGTCTTGTTGCGAAATTACAGACGGTGTGGCTCCCTCCTCATCTTTTGTAAATACTAAATCGCCCTCTGAACTTCTTGCTATAATATAGTTTTCTTTCTTAAAATCATTTGATCCTTTGTATTTTATTTCTATTTGCTCACCAGGCTTTAGTGCAGTTATTTGATCAAACGCGATAGCTCTATCTTGTAAATCCATCCCCGTTCTTTCTTCAATAGGATCAACCATTTTTTGCTCACGCGGCTTTGGCACTTTGTTACCCGTTTTATCAGCTTTAGCTACAGCCTGCTGTGCAATAAAGGTTTTAATTTGATCAACTTGTTCGGGATCTTCTGGATTATATTCTAAATCAAGTATATCTTCAGCAATATCTTTACCAAATTTAGTATAAACAACATCTACATCGGAACTATTTCTAAAGCCTTCAATAGCTTTACCTTCATCTAAAAGCTCATAACCGTTTTCAGAAACGTTAGTCATATATATACGCCCCTGACTTTTGTTAAAATTATTTGCTAATGCGGTAAATAAATTTTGCACCGGTTCATCAGCAAGCTGAATTTTAGTGTCTAACTTAAAAAAGTTTTTAGAATTAGAAATTAGCTCATTTAAGGGTATTGTTTTTTTTCTAAAATATTTTTCAGGAATACCATTTTCAGATATAATTTCATCAACATTTACATCTTTAATATTTACGCTATTATATTCTATAGTCCATTCGTTATTTTTTTTATCGTAAATATATTTGGCAGTATTATTTTCTAATGATTTTTGAAGATAAAAATTTTCTATATTTTGTTCATTCATTTTAATAGAGCCAAAATCTATATTATCCAAATCTATTCCCTCTTCAATATTTTTAAGAGCTGTTAGATTTGCTATATTATCATTAGTAGAAGACTCTATAACAGCTAGCTGTTTAGCATCTATAATTCCATTTTTAAAATCTAAATAAGCTTGAGACACTAGATCAGTTTGGTCCATAACCTGGCCAGCAAATTGGTTTCTAGTTTCTTTATCAAATCTATTAAAAGTGTCTGTAAATATTTTATCAGCAGCTTGCTTTTTTCTTTTTTCTTCTTGTTTTTTTTCAATAGCAGCCCCGGCAATAGATGTTATTGCGGAAGCTATGCCCGCTCCAAGCGCCGCTTTTCCGCCTGTATTATATTTTATAGGTGTAGGATTAGCATATTCACCGTAGTTATATGTTCCTGGTGTAACTTTTGGTAATGCCATTATTTAATTCTTTTAAATTCAACATCAATTTTAGAGTAATCAATGCCTTTGTGTTCTCCCATATTAACAACCGCATATCCAGGAACTTCATCAACCATTGCGCCTTGATAAACGCCATTGCCAAATAATTTATTTATGTATTCAAACGCATAAATATTTATTCCTGAATTTGATTTTCCTATTAGCTTTATATTTTTCTTTAATTTTCTTTCAGAAAATGCGCCCACTGCCGCACCAGCTGCTTGTGCAATATCACCAATTAATTGTTTGTTAGCCGCTTTCATATCATAATATTGCTGACCGGCCTGTTGTATCATTGCAGACGTTCTTGAAATATCAGCAACGTCTCTTTGCTCTTGACCTTGGAACATGAATGTTTGTCCAAGTATATCAGCCTCTTGCATTCTTTGCGCCTCAGCCATTCTCATTTGCATTGCCTGAGATTCTCCCTGCGCTCTTAATTGAGCATTCTGAGCTTCTTGCTGTTCTATGCTCGCAGAAATACCCTGCTTTGATCTTGCAGCCGCTTGTGCTAATGCGGTAGCCCCGCCGGCGCCAGCACCTGTTTGTCTTAAAACATCTAATGTTCCTGCCAATGATATATCTGTTTCAGCAGCCTGCATTTCAGCGGCCTGTGTTGCAACTTGAAGATTTGCAAATGGGTTTGATATCATTGCAGTTAAATCAGAAACGTTTGCATACGGGTTGATTACAGCTTGTCTACTAGCTAGTAAACCCTCTAATTTTCGTTGTTCTGCCTGTTGCGTTCTTAATGCTCTTTTTACTGCTGACGCCATATTAATAACTATTTATATTATAATTAGTTGATACAGAAAATAATTCTTTGTAGCCTGTATCTGCTGTTTGAATACGTAGTTTTGCAAAATAACCTTTAATACCAGACATACTGCTACCAAGCACAACTTCATTACTATTTACGCTTGTTGCGGCATTGATAATATTTGCAAAATATTTATTGTCGTACTTTTTAAAACCGGATATGATAAGATCATCATTTACAATGCTATACGCAGTTATATCTTCTGCCGCATCTGTATCTGTTGTTACATTATTTATATTCCACGTTTCTGACCCTTCGTAATTAATAGTTAAGAAATTCTTATTTGCAGAAGGGTTTTGGTTAAATATAATATCAACAAACGACGCATACTGCGTCCCGTAGAAGTTATTATGAAGCGCGTTTGTATTATGTTTGTATAATTGGCCATTTTTAAAAGTATAAAAATCGCCGTCTAAATTACCTATTAATTCTGGTATATAGCTATATCTTGACGTCCAACCATTATTTGATTCATCATAACCAAGTGTTATGTTAGCTGAGCCATACTCGCTTGTTGAATATGTAGAACCCTGAATACTTACAATATATTCTTTATTATACATATCCCATCCACCAACAATATCAGTTATAGTGCCATTGCTTAAAATATTTCTAAACTCACTGCTCATGCCGTAATTTGATATTTCTGTAATACCATCACGAGATAATCTAAGCACAGCACCTTTTGGTTTATCTACAAAATACTTTCTACCTGCGTATACCGCAAAGCTTTTTGGATATAAACCAATACCATAGTTTGTAGCATAAGCGTTTACTTGACTAATTACATTCACGCCGGCGGTTGTTAGCGCTTGTCCTTCGGCTGTATAAATAACATCTTTGTCAATTAACGCTTGTGATACTTTTTCTTCCTGGAATATAAGTAAATCATCAGTATCGGCATATAGCTTTTGTATTGAGCCATATACCGGATCTAATGTTCTAACTATATTTTCGCCAGAGGGAAATTGATTTGTATTATTTATTTTTGTACTATTATTTAAAATGCCCGAATAAATTAAACTTGATTTACGCGTTATTAACCCATAGTCTTCATTGGCCAAATAAGCTTGAACACCGTAATCCATACTTGGCTCATTAAAACCGCCTTTAATTCTTGATTCTTGCCATACTACATTTGTATCTGCGCCTCTTGCTGGTGCTTTTAAATTAATACAATTATAATAATTTATAGGCAGCTCAACACCGTTGCTTAAACTTGATATAAGACCCTGTGTCGCCGTTTCATAATAAATATCAATTGTAGATTCAAATGGCTTTGTTTCAAGAATAGCTAAATCAGCATATTTAATTTCATCAGGGCTGCCGACTGTATAAAATGGCACACCATGTAAGCCATCAACCTCAGCTAAAAGATAATTGCTATCTACTTTGTAAATACCATTTAAATCTTCTGTACTATTAGCATATATGTCACTTGTGATTTTAAGCGCTCCAAAATTATTTCTTGTGGAAATACCAGTTATTCTTAACTCCTCAAGAGTACCGGCAACAAAAGGTGTTGATGGCGGAATAAATGGTAATTCCTGCGGAGAGGTTGCTAGTGTAAGTGTATATGCACCTGTTTGTTTTGTTACAGTAATGCTACCACCTATGTCACTTAAAGAAAATAATAAAATATTTGAAGCACCTGGTGATATTTCAAAAAAGTTATATTTAAGAAAAACAGCAATTTCTTGCCCAGATTCTGGTATATTACCCTCTGTAAAAGTTATTTTAGGGTGTGGAGATGCTGTTTTATCATATATAAAATCTATTGACGATGTTTTTTTAACACCATCTACATACACATCTACTCCTGTATTTTCAGAAAGCGAAAGGCCTATGGGAGCGGTGCCAAATGTACTACTTGAATATCTTACAATATTATGATTAATTCCATTAATATAATATATTGCCGGATTAGAACCATCAACCGTAACGGTGCCTGTAGTTATACTTGTTAGCGTGCCATTTATAGTTAATGGGTCAGCATTATTTGTATGTGCTAATGCATTAGTTATATTTGTTATAAATTTATATGAAGTGCCATTGTCGCTATAAGAATATTGGAATGCTTCTAAGTCAAAAGTATCCGTAACAGTAGCCGAGGCGTCTGCAAGCGCTTGATTTTCTAAAGATAAATATACTCTTGCGCTTGTTGTATTAATATTAGTATCGGTATTATAGGTTGATGTATCAATTGGTATTTTATTGATATTATCACCAAACAATGCAAAATAACTTCTACCATCCACACTGCCAAAGCCCGGCATATAAACATTATAATATTCTTGCTCTGATTGCTTTACTACAATGCTGTAGTATTTAAATCCAGCATCTATAACGCTACTAAGACCATTTGTAAAGCTTAGCGCTAATTGCTTATTGTAATTTTCTTGTACAGATTTATTTAAATAAACAGCTTTATTTTGCCCAAACATAACGGGTGATGTTCTTCCATAATCATCCGAAAAAACAATACCTATTTCGTATGTTCTATTTGATTTTACACCAAGATAATTTAAATAAGTATTACCATCTACATTAATAGTTTTGTCTATTGTTGTTAAGGTAAACGGCAGTTTTGCAGTTGTATCAATATCAAAATCTTGTGTAAAATTACCGTACACAATTCTATTACCTACAATTTCTTGCGCAATAGCTTTTTTAGGTACAGTATCAAATACTCTTGTAAGTTGGCTTTCGGGTAAGGCAAACTTTGGCTTTTCAGAATTATAAACAAAGGCGCTATTTAAGTCACTGCCTTTAATACTGTCAATCAATAATACAGCAGGTGAATCTGAAGCTTTTAAAAGAATATCAACTTGTTGAATATTAAAATCACCCCAATCAGTCGTGCCGCCTGTTGGAGTTTTATGCTGTATATTTACTTTTCTTGCCGCATTAATTAAAAAGTCAAGGGTGCCCTTAGAATACGCATCTTTAATCTGCAGCTCTGTTAGTGTATCTGTATTTATTGCAAATACGGTATTTGAAAATGGAGAGTATACAGAATATGTATTGTCTGAAAATTTATAACGGTAAGCAAAGCGTACAAACTTTTCTTCAATATAGTTTGCGGCGCCCGTAGAATCTGTTTCTTCAACAGTAATATCTGGGGCAAATTGCGGGGCTAATTTAGCAACTGTAATATCAGAGGCAACAAATGAATTATAATTACCGGTAACGTCTATTCTTCTTGGTTCATTTCTACCGTCTGTAAAAAATAAATAATTTTCTACAATATTAGCTTGTATGAAATCTTCTGTATTAAAGTTTAAAAGTTCATTATCGCCGTCTGTATCTTCTAGTATTACAGAAGTAGTTCCAGAAGTTTTATTGTATTTATATAAATACGACTCAGTATTATTTGTTGCAAACCAATATATATCATTGCTTTGTTCATCAAAGCACGTACCAATAACTTTAGATCCGGCTGGTAATGTTAACCCACTAATATTGGTATTACCCTTTAAATTTTGAATAACACCAACATCTGCACCTTCAGATTTAGTAACTTGTATGTTTAGCGCATCTCGGTACTCGCCTTCTGGCACTAACCGGTCATCAAGACTTTTATTCATCTTTCCAGCAAGGAAAGTGTTTTTAATCTCTGGCATTTAATTAGTGTTTGATTTGTTTAGATTTACCGCGCATAACTTGAGTAAGTTCCGGTAGTTTTAAATCGTATAAGCGAAGTTTAGCGTTGCGCATAGAAGCTCTACGTTCTCTTCTAAAGCGGTTTACAATGTATTCTGGTACTTGCGCCATTGAAGACAATAAAGCGTGTGCTACGTGCTTATAAATGGCCTCTTCGGCAAATTTATGCACCTTCATTTCTTCATCAGTACCCATACTGTCAGAAATGTATTTAAGCGTAACTAAATACCCTGATAAATTACTTGTGAAGTTTATTGTACCGTTCTTTTCGTCAATAACAAAGAAACCGTTATTATTCATAAGTGCGGGATCACCGCCAAAACGCTTACCTACTTCAAGCATTTTTTCAGCAGGATAATCAGAGTTATAGAAGTAATCATCATCCGCAAAAGAACCGGCTAAGTTTCTAAAGTCAAGGCTTTTAAATCTTTCATCTGTTAAAGGCGATGTAGTAGCAAGTTCGTCGTCGCTATCAAATTGGTAGTTAAACTGATCATCTTGCAATATTGCCTCGGATGGCTTAGATGTAATTGTTCCTCTTGGTATTGGTCTTTCAATACCGTATTTATCTACATAAGAAATGGCTACATAATTAACGTAGTCTTGTGGCATTGGGATTGACAAGCTTGGGCCAATCTCCATCTCTTGTATCTTTTCTACTTTCGTAATATCGTACGAAAATTCTTGAAGTGCTCTTTTAGCGTGGAAAACAACATCTCTTCTTTTGGCGCGGTTAATAATTTTACCGTCGCCAACATAGCCAACCATAAAGTTAGTAACGATATCAGCCAAAGAAGTGTACCTGTAATCGCCATATACCTTTTCTTTAAGTGTTACAATTATTTGTGCATTATTGGCCGGAGCAGTAACAAATGTTAGTGTTGTTCCGCTATAGCCATAAGTATTTTCAGCCTGCAAGTCATCATCAATATAAACAAAGAAATCAAGTTCATCTGTTGGCTGAGGTGATAAATCTATTGTAAACGCAACCGTACTGCCATCGCCAATGAAGTTTTGACTACCAGCGTAATAATTATAAGCGTTGTCAGTTATAAGTCCCATTTATTAAGAATTTTCTAAAGTTACGTTATTTGCTTCTTGTTGCTGTGCTACTTGAATAACCGTAGGGTCTTTTATAATAACACCTGCATAAGAAAGAATCTTAATTACTAAATTTGTTTCATCAGATGGGTGTAATTCAAAATCTGTTGACGCGCCTGCGGAATATACATACGCAGCAGCTCCTCCGCCTGTAAAGCCCCAAATAGGGTCAGCAGGTATTTTAATATAATTTATTACAGGGCTTGATATACTTGAAGGGAAAACCTTAAATACGTTATTATCAAAATAGTAAACAGGATAGGATGTAGAAGGCGCACTTAACTGCGAAGAGCTGTAATAAGAATATTCAGATTTTTTTATCTTTTCAATTTCGGTAAGCCCGTTTGACGTAGTAATTTGTATTGTTCTGTATAAATCAGCGGGCGCAGAATATGTTCCGCTACTAACTAATGTTAACCCTGTAGACTTAGCAAATAAGTCAATTTTTTCTTCAATATTATCAGCTATATCGCCATATTCACTATTAACGCCCTGAATATTTCTTTTTGTTAGCTGCCTATTATAATCATAAAAAGACTTTTCAAACAAGTCAAGTTGGGCTTGTCTTCCAAGTCTGTTAAATTGATCTGGGGTAAGATAACCCCGCTGCTCCTTATTTAGAACAGCAAGGACTACCCTGTAAACTTTGTTTACGTTTATAGCCATAGCTAAATTTATTTATGATTTTTTAAGTCTAGTAGTTTGGCGATCGTATCTTTTCGCCATTCTTCTTGACTTTTCTATATTGCCCGACTTAAGGGCAGCTTCACCTTTGCTTCTTGTTTTCGCGGCTCTAGCAGACACATCTGTTTTAGGCATTGTTGAAGACGTAGAAGACTCGGCAGCTTTTTTAGTTAATCTATTTTGTCTAAAAGAAGCCGCTGCGCTTTCATTTATAGCAGAATAATTGCTAAGCATTTTATTTAAATTTTCAGCCTGCTCTGATCTAAAATTAGTAGGGGTATTCTTCTGTTTTGAACCTAATGACTGCTTGTAAGACGTATTAGGCTCGGCAGCTGGTTTGGCCGCTGGCTTATTAGCTTTTGCTGTTGAAAAATATGTTTCTTCAACAGAAATAGGCTTTGGCTTGCTCGGCCCAATTGGAGCTTTGCTTATTGATGGGGCAGAAAATGGTCCTAAACTTTCTTTTTTAGGACTAGAATTTTGCTTTCCGGCTTTTTGGTCTTTTAGCTCAGCCATTGTGTAATAGCCTGCAGGTTTCATTTTGTCGGGCATGATAAATAGTGTTAATTAATTATTTTAATCGTTTTTCAATTGTTTGATAAACTTCTACACCTTCATCGGTTTTAAACCATGCTGCTAGTGCAGAATATGGATTTTCATCAAATGGTACGGTCATAAGTAATCTACCGTTGCTTGCCCATTTAAATGAACGCTGGTCATCAGATAATTTAATAATACCCTGTTCAGCTGCTTTTACACCAATGTTACGAATATTTACATTTTCGTCATTAGCGAGTTCTATGAATAGCTTTGGCTCTTTACGTGCAAATATCAATAAATCACGTTTAAGCTCCTTAGAAGTCATCTCAGATACCTTAGAACCAATTTCAACGCGCATAATTGCTTCTGCTTGGTCAATATCCATTTCTCTTGCTAAAATTAAAGCGTCAACTTCTGCTTCAATAACATCAAGATCCTCCTGCGCTTCTAATTCAGCATCGTACTCTTCATATACTTTATCTTTATCGGGATGATAAATGGAAAGCATTTTTTGAAGCACTTGCTTTTCTCTTGGTACAAGTAGAATACCGTTTTCAAATACGATGTGTTCTAATCTTGCGTTCCCGTTGAATTCGTCAACGAACGGTGTTTTTTGATTTACGGTGTATTTTAGCTCTCGCTCATACCCTTTATCTTCATCAAACCAATATATATTTTTTGATCTGATTGTATATGTTAGTGGAGTTTTACCACTTTTGAGTACATAAAGTCTGTCTTTCTGTGCCCAACCTTCTGTTTTTGTAGTTTGTTTTGCCATAATAAAATAAAATATAAGAGTAAAAAAAGTAAAGATTTACCCCCAGCGTTAGTGCCAGGGGTAATCCTTACCTCAATAGTTATTAGTTAAAAAGTACGAAGTTGTTAGCTCCTTGTACAACCAAACATCTTTCAGTTAGGTAGTGTACTTCCATTTTGTCATCTCCTGAAGTAGAAGCACCACCAACAGAGCCAGTGATCCAAGACTTCATACGACGATCATCAGCTTCAGAAGCTCTGTATCGTACGTGTAGGAAAGGACGCTTGATGTTCTTACCAAGGATTTGATCGTAAACTGAAGAAGTACCAGCAGGAACAAGTACACCTTCAACACCTCCGATAAGACCACGAGTGGTAGCATCGTTAAGGTATTTCCAGTCAGTTTTGTAGAAATCGTAAGAACCTCTGCGGAAACCTGAGAATCCTAGGTTAAGTGCCATATCTTCTGAGTTGTTGAATACTCCGTAAGAAGTACCACCAGCTCCGTAAGAGTTTTGAGCAGCAAGCATGTCATCGATAGAAAGAGCGATGTCGCGGTTAACGAAAAGCATATTTTCTTCAATAGCACCCTCTTTGTCAAGTTTCTTAAGAAGAGTATCAAAATCAGTCAAAGACTCAGTAGCAGTACCACCAACGAATCCGTCAAATTGGTGACCTCTGTTTTCAATAGCAGAGAAAAGACCTTCAGTACCTTCTACAGCAACAACTCCAGAAGCACCTTTTTTCTCGGCCTCAACTAGTGCCATTTCAGCGTAGTCTTCGAAACGCTTACGGGTATCGCCCTCAGCTTTGATGTACCATAGGTAACCTGTTTGACCAGCTTCACCAGTTACTTCAATCCAGCCAATTTGAGAAGCATCAGATCCAGAAATTTCATAGTGATCTTTAAGGATGATAGGCTTGTTGGTTAGAGATACGAAATCTGGCTCAACAGCACCAGCCATAGCGGCTTGTCCTTTAGCAAACTCAGAACCGTAAACAAAAAGATCTACGTCAGTAGCTCCAGAGAATCCGAAACCATCTGAGCTGTAGCTTTGAAGAGTGACAGTAGTGTCAGTAGTGGCTGAAACTAAAGCTTTCCAGATAGTAGTTCCGTCAGTTACAACTACAGTTTGGTTAACGCGTACAGCGTGACCAGAACCAAGAGTAACAACGTTTACTTGAGAACCAGCACTACCTGAATCAGCAGCAGAAGAAACACTTGAGTAAGAAAGGTGAAGACGTCCTTGCTCTGACCAAATAACTTGATCTGAAGTCATTGGCATTTCAGCGCCGACCATTTGTAAGAAACCAGCTAATGAACGATCGCCGTATCTTTCGATTTCAGCCTCGTAAAGCTCTGGTAAGTATTGTTGCGCCCAACCAGCAGTACCAGAAGCGGTAAAGTCTACGTAGTTAGTAGCAAGCGTTTGTTTTACAGGAGCGGCATTTGACAGAATCAAACTTCCTCCTGCAGTGTAAGTTGCAGTTGCCATGTTTTAAAAATTTAGTTTGTTTTTAGTTTTTAATTTTAACTCTAAGTTTTGAACTATTGTCGCCTGAAACAGCCCTTACTTTTACGCCACCAGCATCAACAAAACCAGATTCAACTTTACGAGGATCCATGTTAATGTTTTTTGCCTCTGCTTCTAATTGCTTAATTGCATCAGCCCTGCCTTGTTCATAAAAGTGATTAGCTATTTTATCAGCGTTTCTTGCAGCAAATAAAGCTTTGTGGTAACCTTGCGCATCTTTTAACATATTATTCTCGTCTAGGAACGTCCTAAATGTACTAAGTATGTCACTTTGCGATTGTTTGGTTTGTTGAACATCTTGTACTTTAAACCTGTATTTGTTTTCGCCTACTTTGAAATCAAAACCTTTGAATTCTTCGTTAAAAACAGTTTCGGTTTGTTTTGTAAAATGTTCTGACGCTTTTTGCTGTCGAGCAGTCAGTCCTTCCTGCTCTTTTTTATAATTGTTATAAAACTCAATTGCTTCTTTTTGTTCTGGGGCTAAACGAGAAGTAAGCTTTACTTCTTCGTAATATTTACCTTTTAAATCAGTAAGAAAATTTCGAGCCTTAGCAATTTCTTCCTTGTAAGCAAGTTTTTTTCTGCGGATGTCTCGCTCCTCATCCATATCTTCATCAAAAGCAAAACTGTCTTCAATTAAAAAGTTAATCTCATCGTTGTCTAAATGAGATTTAGTTTGCTTGTAGTATTCTCTTAATAATGTTTTTTCGTCTACATTAGAATAATCTGTATTAAGACGAACATAGTCTTCTAAGCTTCCGCCAGTTTCTTGCATAAAATCAACAAGCTTCTGGATATTCTCTGGAAGTTCAGGTCGTGCTACTTCTTGAGTTTGCTCTTGGGCTTCATTGACTTCGCTTTCTTGCTCGTCCCGTACTTGCCCTTGCATTTGCTCTTGTACATCTGTATCTTCTTTAATTAATTCTAAGACTTCTTCTTTTTCTTCGGCAGGTTCTTCGGTACTCCGTACTTCTTGACCCACTTCTTCGCTAATTTCGGCTCCTTCAGAAACAGGTACCTCATCTGCGCTTTGCTCTTGAACGGCATTTTTTTGTTTGCTTAAATCAATTTTATAATTACCATTGTTGTTATCTACTTCAACGCCGGCGTTTTCTAAAACTTTTTGTTCTCTTTCGGCAATAGAAGGTTCTTCTTCATTTACCATTTTAATTTTGTAATCAGCCATAATAAAATATTATAAAAATTTTTTGTGTATTATCTAGGCTCAAATTGTTCTAATCCAAAACCGCCTAGTGTATCAAATCCTGCAGATTCAAAATCTTTTGGACCAGTATTTCCTTTTCTTTGTTCTATAAGTTCAGACTGTTGTGATGCCTGAATTTTAGTACGCTTATCTTTTCTATCTTCTTTATAAGCTTCTTTATTATTTATCACCTGAGATTCCATTTGTTTAAGCTTCATATTGAGATCAAACTCATGGTACATAAGTTCTTTCTTTATAGCAGCTTCTCTCTCCAATCTTTGAATACTTAAATTAGATTTTATTTGCTCTAATTGTGCTTTACCCTCAACAAGTGCTTGTTCTTTTTGCATTTCAGCAGCCGCAGCCTCCTGTGCGGCTCTAGCATTAGAATCAGATTGTGCTTGAATATTTTGTAACTGCATCGCTCTATCTTCAGCAGCCTTACGCTTTCTTCTTACTTTAAGTAATTGATTAGCTAATTTGATATTTTTAATTTCTCTAATATCAATTGCATCTTCAAGATAAATTTGATCACGTTGCAGGGCTACTTGAATATTATTTTCAAGACGTTGCTTTTCTTCGTCATCTGGCGCTAATTCTAAATAAATGCCAAATTCGTGTAAATGCAAATTTTGTATTTCTTCTAAAGTGCCAACATTGAATCTACCTATACCGCCTATAAATGATGCTTTGGTATTTGAAAATTTTAAAATATCAGCAATCCTAAGCGAAATAGCTTCTGCTGTTTTAAGCGTTAAATATAATCCTGACTGAACAATGTGTCTTGTTGCCGTGTTTGAATTAGCCGCTGCTAATTTTTGTAGCCCAACTAATGCTTTTTCATCTGGCGTACTACCATCTCTCGCTTCATTTAATCCTGTAACATCTCGCATCATTTGCAAGTAATAGTTATATGAATTTATTAAAGCGCTTATTTTGTTACCGCCAGCTCCTGATTGTAATTCTTGGATAGGCATACGGCCATGGTTAAACTCGCCGTCTTGTGTCATTGACCTACCAATTACAGATCCTGTTTGGAAATACATGTTTAATGCTTCCTGCGGATTGTAATTTGTACCATTACCTAAATCTATTTCAGCAATACCATCAGCATCTAAATAAACACCATCAGGTACCATACGAGAAAGTACTTGTTGTAGCTTTAAATGCGTTAATTGAATCATATCAGCAAACGTAGTCATACGGCTAACAAGTGATTCAACTTTACCTTTATACATTCTTGGCGCTACTATATTATAAGTCATATTGACTTTTGTAGTATCAGAATATGGGCGTGTCATGTTTTCGGCAAGTTTCCATTCTAATAGCATATCGCTACCAATAATTTTTGCGCCCGTATAAAGCACTTCAATAGAACGGTTTACTTTTTCAAAACGTGAACGAGCATCAGCCGGCGGATTAAAATCGTCTGCCTTCTTAATGGCTTTTTCTGCGCCAGTTGCTGTTTCTTTTATTTTATATACTTGGTTTTGGAATGTTTTGTATTCAAAATAAAGTACATAAACGTGATTTGTATCTTCGGCATCAGATGAAGCAAAGCTTTTATTATAAAGCATTGCATTTGAACCTGTACCTTCAATTTGTTTAATATTTTCTTCTGTTAGTTCAGGGTATTGCTTTTTAAGCTCAACCAAACTCACTCGGCGTAATTCACCTACATAATATAGATCATCAAAATACGGTGACTCTGTATATGAATAAACAATATCAGCAGGATCAACATATTCTATTTTAATACCTTCAGACGTATTGAATGTTGTTCTATTACAAGCTATACCTATAGTTACAATATCGTAATCAAGACGTTTTTTAAGTAAATGGTATTTATTATAATCAAGTACATTATTAATAGCTTCTTCTTCTGCTATTTCAATTGATTGCTTATAATCAAGCTGCATATGTAATTGCAACTCTTCATCTGTATTTGGTATTTGATCTTCCGGAATTGTAAACGTATTAATATTTAAAGCATCTTTAATTGATCGCTTTAAATCGTACGCGTACATATCTTTCATAACATCCTCAAGGTATTTTGTTTTTTTCTGCACTGAAGCAGGATCTTGAGAATAGGCTTTAATATCAAATGTTCTTTCGCCAATACCATTAACAACGATGTCTACAAACTTTGGAATAATAGGTACAGGCTTCCAATCTAAATTAAGATAAGACAAATCACCATTAATAGATAATTCGTCTTTATATTTTTGTATAGACTGTTCACCCCTTGCGTAAAGTCTTAGTCTATGGTAATTGTCTCTATTAGCATAATACTTTACACTTCCAGAGTCTCTTCTAAACCATTCGCCTTCAATAGCTTTAG
>Ga0208161_1000487_pt1 | contig 22619 bp, 28 predicted proteins | sample CB_VirMetaG_3_FD_184538 | JGI IMG/M metagenome (GOLD analysis project Ga0208161, IMG submission 184538) | Freshwater to marine saline gradient viral communities from Chesapeake Bay - CB_1508_1S Viral MetaG (SPAdes) (version 4) | ecosystem: Environmental > Aquatic > Marine > Coastal | place: USA...
GCCGGTCACTTTTCGAGCAGGAGTATTATTGCAGCTTTGAGGCCGCTATCGTTGGTTCATATTACGGATCGCAATTAGCCAGGGCCAGGAAAGAAGGCCGCATTTGCAAGGTCGAGTGGGATGAAAGCATCCCTGTCCATACGGTTTGGGATATCGGCTTTTCAGACGACACATGCATATTGTTTTGCCAGTTCCTTATGGGCGAAGTCCGAATCATCGACACATACAGCACTAACGGCAAGAGCCTTGAACACTACGCTGGCGTTATAACCGGCAAGGACTACGCATACGCTGCGCATTGGCTCCCGCATGATGCCCAAGCAAAAACACTCGTTGCCGCTGGTAGATCGGTTATCGAGCAGTTGGGGAAAGACCACGGCTTACAAAACTTGCGCATCCTTCCAAACAAGAACACGGAGCAGCAAGGCATCTTAGCCGCACGTCAGATGTTCTCACGCTTATGGATTGACGATAGCCAAGATAAGTTTATAGATGCTCTGACAAACTTTAGGCGTGAATGGGACGATGACAAGAAATGCTTCAGGGATAAGCCTGTTCACGATTGGACAAACCATTATGCAGACGCGCTTAGGTATTTGGCTTGGGTTTGGGCAGAACCTAGAGCAAAGCCCGAAGAAAAGAAAAACCAAATTTTACAGATTGGCAAGCCGTCTACTATGACATTTGACGACTTACTGAAGGCGAGTAAAAAGCGCCGCTTGCAAGATTAGGTATATTTTGCCATAATGCGCGAACCTATTCCCATTCAAGGCGCGCAAAATGGAAGAAAACCTATCGGCCCAGGCCGGGACACTCGAAAAACCGGAAGACGCTGGACCCGGCCCCGATGGGGTTGTCTCTCGCTGGCTTATGGAGCTAGAGCTATCCACCAACACGGAAAAAGGTTGGCGTGAGAGTGCGCAAGACGCTCTTAACCGTTATCGAGACGAGAAGGACACGGGCGACGCTTCACAGCGCTTCAGTTCGGCCAACCGCTTTAATATCCTATATTCCAACGTCCAGACCATTTGCCCGGCGCTTTACAACCAAACGCCAAAGCCAGACGTTCGGCGCAGATTCCGTGACAAAGACCCTATGGGAAAGGCTATATCTGAGGTTCTAGAACGGGGTGTTTCATATGCCATAGATGCAGAAGACTTTGACCGATGCATGAAATTCGCTGTTAAGGACACACAGATTGTAGGCCGTGGCATCACCCGGGTTAAGTATGAACCTACCTTTGGAGAGGATACGGACGAGAACGGCGAAACATTCGACGCTCTAAAGTTTGAAGAGGTTTGCTTTGAGCATGTTGATTGGCAGGACTTCCGGCGCGGTCCTGGCCGCACTTGGGAAGAGGTTCCTTGGGTAGCCTTCAAGCATATGATGAGCCGTTCACAGCTTGAAGAACAATTCTCAGAACACGTTGACGACGTGGCGTTCGATTACACGCCTCGCGGCGTTGAAGAAGACGACGAAAGCCAAGTTGCCGACACATTCAAACGCTGCATTGTCTGGGAGATTTGGGATAAGGACGGCAAAGAGGTTATCTTTATCGCCCCATCCTTGAAAGAGCGCCCACTAAAGACGGAAGAAGATCCCCTTAATCTACAGCACTTCTTTCCTGTTCCTCGCCCTCTCTATGCGACTGAAACAAGTAACACTCTTGTACCTATTGAGCCTTTCCGCTTCTACCGTGACCAAGCCAAAGAGCTTGACGAAATAACCAAGCGAATTAGTGCGATAATCAAGGCATGTAAGGCTCGCGGTATTTATGATGCTTCTATGCAAGAGATGTCGAACCTAATGGACAGCGGCGAGAACATCATGGTCCCGTCAGAGAACATCCTAAACCTAGTCTCGCAGGGTGGTATCGAGCGGGCTATCTGGATGTTCCCGATTGAAAAGATTGCTGGCGTTCTCGTACACCTTTATACGCAGCGCGAACAGATCAAAACCACCATTTACGAGATTACCGGCATTGCCGACATTATGCGCGGTTCCAGCGCGGCCCAAGAGACACTAGGAGCGCAGCAACTTAAAGCTCAGTTTGGCACGATGCGGCTTGATGACGCAAAACGCGAGGTTGCCCGCTATGCCCGTGACCTTGTGCGGATTGCTGCTGAAATCATGGCGGAGAAGTTCTCCCCGCAGACGCTGCAAATCATGACCGGCCTTCCGGTAGACGACCAAATGCTGCAAATCATGCGGATTGATGCCATTCGCTCTTATCGCATCGACGTAGAGACTGATAGTACCGTAGCTGGCGACATTGCCACCGAGCAGAAAAACATGACGGAGATGCTAGGCGGGATAGCTCAGTATCTCCAGGCTATCGGGCCAGCGGTTGAGGCCGGGTACATTCCTGCTGATAGTGCGAAGTCAATGCTTGTCGGCGCGGTTCGCCGGTTCAAGATGGGCAGGGAGATCGAAGACGCGCTAGAGGCTATTTCCGACCCTGAGAACCAGCAACAGCAAGGCCCAAGCCCAGAGGCTATGCAAGCGCAACAGCAAATGCAAGAAATGTCTCAGATGCTACAGCAGTTACAGCAAGAGAACGAGGCACTTAAAACAGACCAAGCCGGTAAGCAGGAAGAGCGGTTTATTCAGGTCGAGGAAAAGAAGAAAGCATTTGAGCAGAAGGACCGTGAACTAGCCTTGAAAGAGCAGGAGGCCCAGATTAAGGCAGCAACCATCGTTGACCCGCAAACCCAGTGGGAATACGACATGGCGAAAGAGCGCGAAAGGATGGCATTTGAGGCCGAGCAGAAAGAACGCGACCGTCAAACGCAAATTGCCCTGGCTCTTTTATCAAAGGGTGAAGAGCCTATGGAAGCCGGGAGCGATGGCGACGAAGAAATGCAAGCTATGGCGCAATCGGAAGCTATTTTACAGGCTATCACGCAAGCCCTGACCGCCCCTAAGAGGGTTGTTTACGATGAAGCGGGCAATGTAATCGGTTCGGAGACTGTTATCGATGGCTGAGTCTCATATTCCTGTTGCGGGGACTACTCACAACCTGGAAACGGCTCGATTCCAGAACGATGCTGGAACGCTGGTTGACCGTGAAGGGGTGTTTATTGGCGACCCTGATAATTTTGACAGGAAAGCCTCGGTAAGCGCCTCAGGCTCTTTAAGTGTTGTTAGTGACAGTACACAGCTTGACGCGTTCTCCCGCCTTCGCGTATCAAACCCGGTAACGCTTTTCAATTCGCAGTCTCAATATGACATGGGGTTAGCGGATGCCTGGAACCACAAGACGACTACAGGCGGTTCTGCGACCCACCTACCAGATCAATCTTCTGTTCGGATGTCCACCGATGCCACAGCGGGCGCGTCTATCATTCGGCAATCGCAGCGTTATATCCGCTATCAGCCTGGGAAGTCACAGCTTATCTTCGTGACCTTTGATTTTGAGGCTGTTGATGGTGGAACAAAGCGAGCGGGATATTTCGATGGCGACGATGGCGTCTTCGTTGAGATGGCGGCAGATGGCTCGCTGAAGTTTGTTGTGCGCTCTTCTGCTTCTGGCTCGGTTGTGGACACTAACTTTGCCGCACAAGCCGATTGGAATGTAGACAAGTTTGACGGCACGGGTGTTTCTGGCGTCACGTTGGACATGACCAAATCCAATATCCTTGTCATTGACTTGCAGTGGTTGGCTGTTGGCAGGGTTCGCGTCGGATGGGATATTGACGGTGATCTCTTGTATGCTCATGAGTTCGATTGGGCCAATAAAAATTCCGGCGTCTACATGAAGACCGCTAACTTGCCTATTAGGTACGAGCTAACGGGCAACGCTAATTCAACCCAAATGCAAGCCATCTGCGCTTCTGTTAACTCAGAAGGCGGGTTTATTGCTGACCTTGGGCATGAGCACGTTACGCCGAATGGCATAACAGGCGTTTCCTGCCCGGTTACGGTTGAAACTTTCGTTATAGCGATTAGGCCAAAAGTACTATTCAACAGCATTACAAACCGTGGTGAATATGTGCCGGAGGGTATGAGCTTCTATTTGACCGGCAACGCTGCTTTGCTACGCCTTTATCATGGCGGGACGCTAACGGGCGGCTCATGGGTAAGCTCAGATAGTGAGAGCGGCATTGAATACAATGTCGGCGCAACTGTGACAACTCCGGGCCATATTGTAAACAGCGAATTTGGCGCGGCGGCTGGTGGCGGTAAAGCGTTCTCAAGTTCTGGTCGGGGCGATGCAAGCAATCGTATTTTCTTGAACCTAGACATTGACGGAACTCAGCCGGACCACAGTAATTTTTATCTTGTTGGTACGGGCATAGGTGGCACGGCAACAGTCTACGCCAATCTGCATTGGACAGAGATTAAGTAAATGCTCGGCGCGCTTCTTTTAAACCTCCCGCGCCGTGGAATGTGGCCTTACCCGCGCAGGGTATGGGATGAAGCGAAAGCCGAAGCTCAAGACGAGTTAACACGATTTAAGGCGCTTGACGATCCAGCAAAGCAAGAGATTGTCGAAAAAGCGGTTAACGCTCTTGAAAAAACAACCATTGCAGTTGAAGAAATAGAGGACGCAAAAGAGGCTGCTTCGGCTTACGATGGGACTAAAGAGCTACTTTTAAGGATTGAAAACCTAGAGCTTGTGCTTATTGGCTATTTTATGCTAATCTCTCGCAAGAATAGGAATATTACCGCAATGCTTACTTTGGGTGTTATCTAATGGCGACGATGGCAAATGCACTTCTTAATTCTGCCCCAGGCGGCATTGGGGTTGGAATTGGGGCTGGAATTGGGGCCGGTGGCGTTGGACAGGCAGCACCTTCCGGGAGCGTTTCTCCTGGTGTTTCTCCTGGCGTTTCGCAAGGAATTGGGTCTGGTCTTGGTAGCATGATGGGCGGCGCGCTTGGCGGCCCTGTTGGCGCTGGAATAGGCGCAGGGTTTGGCGGCGGTTTTGCAGGAATGGGGACAGGTAACGCAGTTGGCACCGGCATTGGCACAGCAATAGGCGGGCTTATGGGAGGGCCATTAGGGGCTATGGCTGGCGGGTATTTTGGCGGAATGATGGGAAATGCAGGACAGAATGTAAGCATGGGCGGAACTGGCGTTACTGGCACTGGAGCGGGTGCTGGCACACCATCAAGCGGCACACCTGACGCTATGGGCATGGAGGGCGCAGAGGCAGCGGCGGCGGCTTCCCCTGCGAATGATCCTACCGGGATGGGTTCTGAGGCGTCGGCAGCGGCGGCGGCAGATGGCGGCGGAGATACGGTTATATGCACCGCCCTTTACAATCACGGCTTGATGGAGGAGAAAATATACATTGCCGACAAGAGTTTTGGGCAAAAGCTTTGGGATAAAGACCCTTACGTTATTATCGGCTATCATAAATGGGCAACGCCTATTGCTAGGTTTATCGACAAACACCGCTGGTTTGCTCACATTATACGCCCGCTTGTTATGCCTTGGGCTAATCAAATAGCAGGGAAGGAAAACATTATTGGGAAAATTTACCTTCGGTTTGGAGTTCCCGCTTGTCGGGCTATTGGTCGGTTAGAGAGAAAAAATGACAAGTGCGTTGTATAAAGAGAACTTCAAAAAGATTGATTTCTCTAAGCCGATTGTTGTTGAGCGGAATCGTGAAGCGCCTCCAAAGCGCTCACACCTTCCTGCCCCTATGATTTTCAGCGATTACGCTTCCTATGAATGCCCTATCACCGGAAAGACAGTTGATGGGCGCAGAGAACACAACGAAAACCTAAAGCGGCACGGTTGCCGGGTTTTCGAGAAAGGCGAGTTTGAAGACGTTAAGAAGAACGGAAAGTCAAGAATTAACGAGCAAATCGACGCGGCAGTTGACCGCGCCGTTGATGAAGTAGCAAAGGACTTTATTTGATGGATGATTTAGAAAACGCACCTGAAAGCATGGACGACGTAATCGGCCAACTTTATGACGATTCCGTTGTTGATGAAGAACAGGCCAGCGTTGAAGAAGAAACCGGAACCACTTACGGCGAAGGGACCGAACAGGTTACCGATGCCGACGAACAGGTTGCCAAAGAGGCGACCGAAGAAGATTCGACAGAGAAAGAGGACGGTGGAGAACCTGCACAGCAGACCATTTCCGCGCCTCAATCAATGTCCGCTAAAGATCGTGAGGCGTTCTACTCCCTTCCGCCCGAACAGCAAAGCTGGATTGCGGAGCGCGTGAAGCAGCAGGAGAGCGACTACACTAAGAAGACTATGGAGCTTGCGGACCAACGCAAGGTTTTTGATAAGCTTGAACAGGTAATCGCGCCAAGGCGTCAACAATTGGCAATGAACGGAATGGATGAAGGCACCGCAGTAGGCCAGCTTTTCGCCCTTTCTGATTATGCTGATCGTGACCCGGTGGGATTCGTCAAGTACCTCTTTAACCAGCGCGGAATCTCGCTAGACGCTCTAACCCAATCTGGCGGCGGCAATCAAGCCACTGCTGACCCTCAATTTCTAGCCCTCCAACGTGAACTCGACAGCGTTAAAGGGGTTATCCAACAGCAATCCCAAGCCCAATATCAAGCACAAACTCAGAATGTTACGAAGGCAATTGACGAGTTCGCAAGCGACCCCGCCAATTCTTTCTACTCTGATCTTGAGCAGGACATGATTCCTATTGTTCAAGCTTTGCGGGCGCAGAATACTTCAATGCAGCCGAAAGAGTATCTGGCTAAGGCTTACAAGATGGCTCTTTCTGCAAACGATGAAGTTTCCGCCAAAGTTGAAGCTGACCGCAAGGCTAAAGAAGAAGCCGAGCGTGTAGCTAAAGCCAAGGAAGAGGCGACTAAGGCAAAGAAGGCTAAAGGGACTAGCATTAGCTCAAGGTCAACACTGCCCGCTAGGGCGGCGAAGGCTAAGGACGTGGATAGCTTCATCGGCGCACTTGTTGACGAAAGGATGGCTGGTTAGCCCACGAAAGGTAAAAAATCATGGGTGCTAATGCTAGTTTTACTGAAATTGCGGCGCTAACGTACCGCCATTTCAAGAATAAGTATCTTGAAGATAACGTCTCCAATCACACCGCCTTGCACCAACGCTTGACGGAAAAAGGGAACATCGATCTTGTTTCCGGTGGTTGGGAAATCCAGGTTCCGCTTGATTATGCCGAGAACGGTACTTATCAGCGATATTCCGGGTACGACACCCTGGATATTTCGCAAAGCGAAGTGTTCACGGCAGCCAACTTCCCCTGGAAGCAGATTGCCATTAACGTGGTTGCCTCCGGTCTTGAAGTTCGCCAGAACAGCGGCAAAGAAGGCGTTATCAAGCTTGTGAAAAACAAGTTGAAAAATGCCATGCGTACCGCAGGCAACAACTTCTCCGAGGACATTTACTCGGACGGAACCTCGGCAAATCAGATCAACGGCCTACAGGCTCTTGTTGCTGATGCTGGCACCGGCACAGTTGGCGGTATCAATTCCAGCACTTATACGTTCTGGCAGAACAAGGTCCAGTCGGCTGCTTCTCCGCTCCAAGGCGGCGGCGCTATCACTCCGAGTGCTACCACCATCGAAAGCTTGATGCTTCCGTTGTGGCTGGCTCTCACGCGCAACAATGACATGCCCGATCTGATCGTCATGGATGATACCTACTTCACGTTCTTCGAGACTTCTCAGACCTCGATCAAGCGTTACACGGATGAAACCCGTGCCAACGCCGGTTTCGTGGCCTTGAAGTACAAGGGCGCAGATGTTGTCTATGATTCCTCGGCTGCTGGTATGCCTGACGCTCACGCGTACTTCCTGAATACGGATTACTTGGGCCTGTGCGCTCACCGTGATGCGAACTGGACGGAAGTTCCCGAAAAGACTTCGGTTAACCAGGACGCTCAGGTCTTGCCGATTATTTGGCAGGGCAATATGACGGTTTCTAACCGCTCTCTCCAGGGCGTGATGAAAGCTTAATTCAGTCTGAAAGGAGACTATCACTATGACTTATCGAGCTTCTGACGGACGGGTTGGCTATCAATCGATTGCGGACACGTCCACTACAAAAAACCATCCTCTCGGCACAATCCTACGTGCCACGGATGAAACCAATGGCGAAGGGGAATTTATTTACCTTCAAGGCGTCGCATCTACTGCGATTGGCTCTTGGGTAACTTATAACTCCGACGACTGGACCACGGCGTTGATTACTGCCGACGCTATTGGCCCGGTTGCCGTTGCTATGTCGGCAAACGTTGCTGGCCCTAACTATGGTTGGTATCAGATCAACGGCAAGGCTTCCGCTTCTGCCGCTGATGTTGCTGACAATGCCGATGTCTACATTGACACGGCTGACGGCACTTGCGACGACACCGCTGTCACGGGCGACCGTGTATGGCGTGCTAAATGGGCTTCTGCCGACGACACCGCCACCAATTTGGCGGACGTTGAGATTGCCCGCCCATTTGTCAATAACGGCTTGAATGCCGGGACGACCTAATGGGCCGTAAGGTTGCTATCGTGGCGAAGGGCGGCACGTCTGCCCTCGCCCCCTGGCAAGACGAAGAATGGGAAATCTGGGGCATGCCCTGGATTTCCTATCCTCGTGTAGACGTTCTTTTCGAACCTCACGAACACGATGCTTATGCGGACAATGAATTTGTAGATAGATGGAAATCTATCCTAATGCCGCAATACGAGGTGTTGCCGATCTATTGCCCTAAGAGCCGAGTTGATGAATTTGAGAACGGGCGAGAGCTTCCAATCGAAAAAATCAAGCATGCATGCAAATTTACCTATCTTGAGAATACAATCTGCTATCAGCTAGGCTTTGCCATGCTGCAAGACGATATAGACGAGATTTCCTTGTTCGGAATCCATATGAGGGGGCCAAGCGAATACGAGCACGAAAGAGCGTTTGTTATGTACGCTATTGGCGTTCTGGAGGGCAAAGGAATGAAAGTCAATATCGTTGACGGATCGCCTCTTTTTATGTCGCTTTGGGAGGCAGGACGCTACGGAGTTAATCAAAAGCGACGTGATTTTAGTATGTGGGGCGGCGCGGGCGCTGCGGTCCATATCCCTGTAAAAGAATAGGAGCAATCTAGAATGGCTATGACCATGCTGCCTACCGAGACACATAAGTTTTACGTCGATTTTGAGATGCGACCGCACGAGGATAGGAACGCCTCAATTGCTGCCGGGCATCCTGTTTTCGTCGATGTTGAATACGCTATCATTACCATGCCGGGAGGATCGCTTGTCGTTGACAAGATCGTCACCGACGAACTGCTTTACGAGTGGAAACATGGTGGGCGCGGCAAGCCACCTTCTAAATTTGCATTGAACGCCTATGAAGCATGGAAAGAAGGACGCGAGGCTCCGCTAGAAGGTACGGATTTGCGTAATTGGCCTGGGGTTACTCCGGCTCAGTTGAAGACGTGCATTGCTGCAAATATCAAGACCGTCGAGGACTTAGCGACCGCCAATGCTGAGGGGACTAAGCGGTTAGGCATGGGCGGCGTTGCTTTGGTTCAAAAGGCCAAGGCTTACCTTGAAAATGCCAACGACAATAAAGCAAGCGAGGCTATCTCCGCTCTTAAAACTGAGGTCGAGGCTCTTATGAAGGCGCTTGACAAGAAAGACGCTCAGATAAATGAGCTTATGGAACAGTTAACCGAACCGGATCAGCCGAAGCGCACAAGGCGCAAGCGCAACCCAGAAACAAGAGAGCTTGAATAAATACCCATTTTTATGTAATATAAGCTTACCGGAGCCATTGCGGCCCACCGCGTGAAGGCTTATCACAAGGGAACTGCAATGTCTTTGCTTACCATAATTCAAAACGCCAGCGACACCATAGGGCTAACACGTCCTAGCACGGTGATTAGTTCGACGGATGGCAACGTCAGGACTTTGCTTGCTTTGGCTAACACTGAGGGGCGGGAACTTCTAGAGCGGTATTCCTGGCCCGCAGCGCAACGTGAGGCGACTCACACGACGCTTGCGGCTGAGTTGCAGGGGGTAATGGCGACAATCGCCCCAGGCTACGCTTACATTATCAACGGAACGTTCTGGGATAGGTCACTAACGCAGCCTGTCACCGGGCCACTTTCGCCGCTAGAGTGGCAAGCACTGAAAGCCCGCACATCTACCGGCCCTTATGCTCAATATCGCATTCAAGGCGTTTCTCTGTACGCTTACCCTGCCCCACCGGCTGGTAATAGTTGGGCGTTTGAGTATATGTCTAGCTATTTCTGTCAATCGAGCGGCGGAACAGACCAAACCGCGTGGGCTGCGGACGATGATGTTGGATTGCTCGACGAAAACCTAATGATGCTTGGCGTCGTTTGGCGGTTCAAGAAAAAGAACGGCCTGGACTATTCCGAGGACTTCCGGGTCTACGAGCAGAAACTTGCGAACGAAACAGCGCGTGTAGGCGGTAAGAAAATCCTTGATATGTCCAGCGGCGGCGCTATCCAAACCACGGGGACTTATGTCCCTGAAGGAGATTGGAGTGTTTAGAAAATGCCAGACCCTCGCATGATAAACGTGCTCAGAGATGATCTATACCCAGGTGAGGACGCCTATTTCAAGAACAACCCGCACGTTGCAGGGATGGCGTCTGAATCCGGTCATGTTATCCTGAATCCATATTCTTCAGAAGAAGTGGACAAGGATGCGGTTTATAAAAATGAACTCGCACGCTTGTATATGCGCGGACAATTGCCTGGCCTTGGACAGGTGCGCCCAGGAAGTGACATTACACAAGAACAACTTAAAATGCTTCCGCCAGAGTATCAATCCGCCCCGGCCCAGGATCAGCGCGAAACAATAATTGCTAGGCAATTCAGCGGAGATGAAAGCGGAGGCGTTCCGACAGGGGACCAATTAGCGTTCATCAACGCAATGGCAAAAGCATTGATGGGGAATCAATAAATGCTACAGCCCCTCCAGAACAACGCAGCTAAAACGCAAACGGCAAGCAGCACCAGTGTTCCCGCTCCGGTCAAAGGGTGGAATGCAAAGGACAGCTTGGCGGATATGCCAGCGGATAGCGCAATTGCCGTAGAGAATATGTTCCCAAACCTGGAAGATGTTTCGTTACGTAAGGGGTTTGCTGAGTTTGCTACGGGCGTCGGGTCTGGCGCTGTTGAGACAGTCGCGGAATACGCCGGGCCAAGCACTCGCAAGCTGTTTGCATGTGGAGGCAATGCACTTTATGACGTTACAAGCGGTGGGGCCGCTTCCAGCGTGGCGACTGGTTTCACAAACGACCGGTGGCAACACACGATGTTCGGGACTGCGGGCGGCAACTTTCTTTACATGGTCAATGGCGCAGATAACCCGCGCTATTATGACGGTTCTAGCTGGACAGAACCAAGTTTAACTGGCGTTACAAAAACCGATATTATTGGATTGATGGCGCATCAAAGGCGATTGTTTTTCATATTTAGCGATTCTCTAGAGGTCGGTTATCTCCCGGTAGTTTCCGTCGCGGGTGCTGTATCAACCTTTGACCTTGGGGGGCTTTGCGATAAAGGCGGCTATCTTATGGCCTGCGGAAGCTGGACGAGGGATGGCGGGAGCGGTTCTGACGATATAGCAACTTTTGTAACAAGCGAAGGTCAGGTTATCCTTTATTCAGGTAACGACCCGTCAAGCGCAAGTGCATGGACGCTTGTAGGCGTGTTCAATATCGGCAAGCCTATCGGACGAAGGTGCTTAACGAAGGTTGGCGCGGAGCTTGTCGTAACGACGCAGGATGGCGCTATCCCGCTATCCATCTTCTTACCTGTTGACCGCATCCAATCGAACGTAAAAGCGCTATCCGATAACATCCAAAACGCATTTCTTTCGGCGGCGTCGTTGTATAAGACTAATTTTGGTTGGCAGTCTATACTTTACGTCCAGGCCTCATACGCCTTGTTCAACGTGCCTATTTCAACAACAAAAGCATACCAATATGTCGTGAACACGCAGACAGGCGCATGGTGTAAGTTCACCGGGCAAAACGCGGCTTGCTGGTCAATGTTCAATGACGGCCTTTATTTTGGCGCTCAGAGTGGCGGGAAGGTATATCAGGCTAACACCGGAACGGATGATGACGGCGCGGATATCGAATGGAAAATCAAGCCAGCGTTTAACTATTTCAAGAGCAAGGGGCGCAAGAAACTGTTCACAATGTGCCGCCCTCATTTCGTAACGAATGGCGCTCTTGCCGTGGCGATTGATTTGAATGTTGATTTTTCGGACATTAACCCGACGAGTATACCCACAAGCCCCCCAATCGGCGGAATGGTGTGGGGCGTGTCGAATTGGGGTGAGGCAAATTGGACCGGATCGTCAACCGTTGCGCCATGGATTACAGTGTATGGCATAGGTGATTGCGCGTCGCCAACAATACGAGGGGCCACAAGCGGGTATACGATTTCGTTTAGTGCTTACGACATGATTTGGCAAACAGGTAACGTTTTATGATTGGTGATAAATGACCAAACTTATTTTCGGACAAGACGATGCCTTAGCAAAGTGGGCGGAAACGAAATTCCCAGAATGCGCCCCTATTCCTAAGCCGTTCACTTCTATAGGATTTGCGTCAAGTGATGGGAGCGAAATCTTAGGGGTTGTCATTTACCATAATTTTAGGCATAATGACATTGAGGCAACTATAGTTACAGCGACCCCACGTTGGGCCACGCCAGGAAACATTAGAGCGATTCTACATTATCCGTTTGCTCAATTAGGTGTGGCAAGAATGACAGCAATCACAGCGAAATCAAACAAAAAAGCCCGGAAACTCCTTGGTGGGGTTGGCTTTAAGCTGGAAGGCACGCACCCGTTTGCCAAAGAGGATGGCACCGCCGCTTGCACATATGGAATATACAAGAAAACAGTTTTTGATAGGTGGCTAAATGCGTAAAAGCTCCCCTTCTCCCGCCCCCGCTCCTGATCCCGCAGCCACCGCAGCGGCGCAGGGTGCCGCGAACAGAGAAACCGCGATTGCTCAATCTCGGCTAAACCAGATCGAGGAAGTAACGCCTTTTGGCAAGTCCTATTATGAGCCTACCGGTGAGACACGCGACGACATTGACGTCATGCGCCGTGTCACCGAGTTGTCTCCCGAACAGCAGGCCATTGTTGACCAGCAAACGGAAATATCTAGGCAGCTAAACCAGCTTGCGGGAGAGCAGACGGGAAGGGTTAGCGACACCCTCTCAACGCCGTTTAGTTACGAGGGGATGCCCGCAGCGCCGGAGGCAAGCGAAGCGGCAAGGCAGCAGACAATTGATGCTGTTTATGGTCAAATGCAATCCCGCCTCGACCCTCGCTTCCAAGACGAGCAAACGGCACTTGAAACACAGCTTGCCAACCAAGGAATCGGTGTCGGCTCAGATGCTTATAACAAAGCTATGGAGAGTTTTGGACGCACTCGAAACGACGCTTACACCTCAGCTCTTAATCAGGCTATTACGTCGGGCGGGGCGGAGCAAAGCCGCTTGTTTGGTCTCGGTGGCTCGGCTAGAGAGAGGGCTATTCAAGAAGAAGCGTACCTTCGCAACTTGCCTCTTAATGATATTTCAACACTTATGGGAACTGCTCCCGGCGCGACAATGCCGCAGTTTGCTCCTATCCCTCAAACGGCGATTGCAAACACCGATATCATTGGTCCGACATATCAAAGCGCGGCGATAGGGCAGAATGCTTACAATCAGCAAATGGGAGCTAGGAACTCCCAAATGGGAGGGTTATTTGGATTGGGCGGGTCTGTATTAGGCGGCATGGCTCAAAGTGGCGGATTTAACAATATGTTCTCTGACCGCCGCGTAAAGCGCAACATTAAAAAGGTTGGCAAGTTAGATAACGGTCTAGACGTTTACTCTTACTCCTACGTATGGGGCGGACCGACTCAAATCGGTGTAATGGCTCAAGACGTTGAAAAGGTAAACCCGGCTGCTGTTTCAACGTTGAGTGGCGTTAAAATGGTCAACTATGCGGAGGCTGTTAAATGATTAAGTCCTACAAACCCTACTCAGCAGAGAAGACCACTAAGCCTTTAGGTGGTGAGGTTGCTACTGATAATACCGAGATGGCTTTGGCGTTGCTTAACAGGCCAGACCAAACAAGCCAAGCGGGGAATGAGGGCGGTGGTATGCCATCCATGAATCCTTCAATGTTTATGAAAAATGGCGGGATGTTTGGCGGGTCATCGTCTGGCGGCGCAACGTCTGGCGGGGCATCATCGTCAGGAGGGATGGGCGCTCTTGGTTCGGCAGCAGCTATCGCAGCGGCTATTGCAGCGACAAAGGGGTATGAGCATCGGAACCCTGACAGCACTTTCAGCAAGACATTTGGTCGGTTTAATGCGCCAACATTGAATCAAGTTAAAGCCGACCCAAAAACGGCACTAACCGGGATTTTAACCGGAGCATACCCGTTGATGTACGATAAAATGAACAGAGAAGCAAAGGCGGCTAAACCTGAGTGGGAAGAGTGGTTGGGGTATTAACATGGTTAATCGCGTTCAATTTTACGGCCAGGGGCCACTCCAAGCAATGCGCCAAGATGCGCGCACAAATCCGCGCTTGCAAATGGCCCAAGCTATGATGCAACAAGGCTCAAGTATTGCTCCTGTTCAATCGTGGCAGGAAGGGCTTTCTAGGATGCTTCAAAGCGGCGTTGGTGGCTATTTTGCTGGCAAGGAGCAAGAGAAACTGGATAAGCGCGAGAAAGCTTATAATGAAGCCATGAAACAGGCGCTTATGGGTGCTCAGGCTAAGCCGTGGGTCAACCCAGATACGGGACAGGTATCAAGCGCCCCGGCTGGCGGAAGGGCTGGATTTGCTTCCGCAGCAATGAGATCGGGCAATGCGGATATTATGCCTATGGCTTTGCAGGCGCAGCTAGACGCGCAATCGCAACAGGAAGAAATGAGGCGACAAGACGAGCTTTATAAACGCCAGATGGCCGATAAAGAGCAGATGTTTAACTTGCAAAACAAAGCCGCTGAAATGCGCGCTAAAGAAGCTCAACAATCACGCCTTGATTTCTTCAAAGCATCACAAGAATCGCAAGATAGGCGATTGATGGAACAGCGTCAGTTTGCTACTGAAACGGAGCAAAAAAAGGTTGATGCTAAAAATGCGGCACTAGAGAGAGAGACTGACAAGACGCTAGGCGCTTTTGACGAGGGGATGCGAGCCGTATCTAAAGCGTTTGGAGAAGCGACAACCGGGCCAGTCGTGGGAATGTTCCCAACAATATCAGAAGCAGGTCAAGACCTTAATTCTTCAGTTGCATCATTAGCCCCATTGCTTAAAGGGTTATTCAGGACGGCTGGAGAAGGAACGTTTACTGATAAAGATCAGGAATTGCTATTGGCAATGGTCCCAAATGAGAAGATGGACAAAGGACCAGCACAAAACGCAATCAATAGGATTTACAGCATTGTTTATCAAAAGATGGGCAGAGAGTTAAAGCCTGAAGACATTCCAAAAATCAAAACTGAAGATGGTGGTCTATCCCCTGACGAGCAAAAAGAGCGTGATGAACTCCGCAAGAGGTTGGGGCTATGACACCCCAAGAGGAACTTGCGGCCCTTCGTCGCTTGGCTGAATTAGAGGCTAAGGCGGGGGCGGAAAAGATTAATCAATCTGAGGCGTCCGGTCTTTTTGATGCTTTTACCCAAGGGGCGACGCTTGGTTTTGGTGACGAGGCAACAGGCTTTGAGGCGGGTATGTTGGGCCGCACCCCGGAGGGTGGATGGTTCGATTATTCAGGTTCGTTTGAGGATCGGTATAGGGCCGCCAGGGACGCAGAGCGGGCGCAGCAAAAGGAATATGGTAAACAAAGCCCAGGGCTGGCGACTACAGCGGAAATCGCCGGAGCTATCACTTCTCCCGTAAACAAGTTTATTGCCCCCATGATGGCGGCTCCTTCATTGCTTGGCAGGACGTGGCGCGGCGCAGCCGTTGGCGCTGGCACGGGTGCTGCTGCTGGCGTTGGCGGCGCTGAAAACCTTTCAGATGCCCCTATGGATGCGGTAAAGGGCGCTGCTCTTGGCGGTGCTGTGGGCGGGGTTGCTCCAGCCGCTATTGAAGGTATTACAAAATTAGGCTCTCCCGTTTTAAACGCTTTTCTTGATAGGCTTCCATATCGCCAAAAGTCTGCTGCTGCACGGCGCATAGCTCAAGCCATCCAAGATGAAGGTTTAACCCCGGAACAAGCAGTACAAAAGGTTCAAAGCCTTGGCCCAGAAGCTGGCTTAATGGACATAGGCGAAAACTTGCAAGGCCAAGCGCGGGCTGTCCATTCTATTCCAGGCGAAGGCCGTTCAATGATTGGAAAATTCCTGTCAGGTCGTCAAGAGGGGGCGCGGGATGCAGGAGGGGTTATGCAAGGAGGCCAACATCGACGAGTTCAAGATGTATTAGAGGGCGCACAAGTTCCTGAATATTATGCAACGCGCCAAGGAACGCAAACAGCCCGCAAGAGATTAGGCAAAGAATACGAAGCGGCAAGGCAGCTTGATGAATACGTTGATATTGAGCCAATGCTAAATGATTTGTCGAGGGGCATTGAGCAATCAAAAGGCGGCGTTCAATCGACACTAAAGAAGGTACAGTCTTTGCTTGTTGATGCTACGGGTAAGCCTGAAATTGACATAGGCAGCCTTCATCAAGCTAAAATGGCAATCGATGATCTCATGACCGGAGAAGGCCGCTCTTCAATGGGGAACGTATCTAAGGGGCTTATTCGCAAGTACCAAAATCAGCTTGTCGAGGCAATTGAAAATAGTGGACCGGCTGGTGAGAAATATAGGGCTGGACGTTTGGGAACTGCTGGACAGTGGCGCATTGATGATGCAGCCGAGCAAGGTAGTAAATTCATGCTTGGCGGGACGTTCAAAAATTCCAAAGAATTATCAAGCTACGTTAAAGAATTAAACCCCGACGAGGTTGAGGCGTTTAAATCTGGCGTTGTTCGCCATTTAATGAATAAGCTAGAAAGCGTCCAGTTCGGGGGGGATTCGGTAAAACAAATATTAGGCAAGCCTGGTATTGAAGACAAGCTGAGGTTAGTTTTTGGGCCGAAAGAATTCAAACGAATCGTTGATGACCTAACAAAAGAGCAGCAACTATATTCAACATATAATATGGTTAGGGGTGGCTCTCCTACAGCACGAATTGAGGCCGAAAAAGCAAGCATAATGCAAGACCCAGGAAGGCTTGCACAGGGTTTTCGCGGGCTTGTTTCTGGTAATTTAGGGCAGATGGCAAAGGGCGCTTTTGACGTTGTTGGTGGCGCTATGGACCGCGCGCAATTACCTCGCGGTGTATCTAAAGAAATGGCTGAAATATTGATGGGTCGAGGCGATCTTTCACAGTTACAGCAACAAGCTATCCGCGCCCAGATGGGGCAGAACACAAAACAGAACCTTTCACGCGCAGCATTATTGAGCGCACTAACAGGAGTTCAATAAATGGCGCTATTTGCCAATCTTGTTGTATCCCCGTTGCCGTGCATTCCGGCATTCGCGACACCTCCGCCACCCTTCTTTAGTGACAAGGGTGTTTTCTGGCGTAAATTCATGCCCATGCTTGCAATGCGTCATAGCGCGCTTTTTGGCCCCAGACGCTTGCCCCCCACTCGCGAGGCCGGTAAGATTGTGGAGCTTTTCGGGGCTGACACAATCCGAAAAGTTAAGCCCGCGATCCGCACGGGCCTTGATGGTGTCAGGCTTAAGCTTGTATTTCTCGGACAACTCGGCAAGCATGTGCCTTTCACCATCAATCGTAAGATAGACCGTATCTCGCTTGTTCCTGAGATTTTCCTTGTGGGTGATCCATCGGCAATTAGACGGCTCATAGTCCCCGTTCACATCAATCCTATCTATCTCAAATCCCGGCGGTCTATCGCCCATGTCGTTGCGAAAATTGACAAAGCTATGCTGCCACCTATCGCAAACCTTAATCCCGCGCCCGCCGTAATGTCGGTATTGAGGCGCATTAGGGTTGTTGCATCGTTGTTTCATCCCAGTCCATATATGGTAGTATGGGTGAGGTTTTTTAAACGGCATTTTTTGTCTCCTAAAGTGGTCATTTCCAATAATACAGGAATGGCGTGAAATGGAAAGGGAAAATAAAACATGAGAAACGGCTCCGGCACTATGTCAATTCCGTATCCCGATTTTGTAAACGGGACGACTGCTGACGCAGATCAGGTTGACGCAAACAACTCGGATTTAGTCGCAGAGCTTACAAACAGCCTTGCGGCGGATGGTCAAACGACACCAACAGCAAACTTGCCGATGGGCGGGTACAAGCATACGGGTTTAGGTGCCGGTAGCGCCGCGACGGATAGCGCCACGTTGGGCCAGATTCAAGCCGAGGGTTATATTTGGTGCGGAACGATGGGTGGGACTGCCGACGCGGGAACTTTAAGCCCTTCTCCGGCCATCACGGCCTATGCTGCTGGTCAAAGGTTTGCGTGGAAGGCGTCATCTAATGCTAACACCGGGGCAATGACCATTGCAATATCAGGCCTTTCTACGCTTGCAGCCCAAAATGGCAGGGCTGCGCTTTCTGCCGGTGACCATTCCGCCGATGATATTTATATGGGGATTTTGGACACAACTTCCACAATCCAGATAATGAAAATCAAAACTGGAGGAGATGGGGATGTTTCCGGGCCTGCTTCGAGCACTGATAATTCTTTAGCTAGGTTCGACGGCACAAGCGGCAAGCTTTTGAAAGACGGCGCTGTAATTGGCGTTGACGTTCAAGCCTACGATGCTGACACCACTAAGAATGATGTGGCTAACGCTTTTACAGCAACGCAATCATGGGCAAAAGGTGCAGATGTTGCCAGCGCTTCTGCGTTGACTTTAGGGGCAGACGGCAATTATTTTGATATCACAGGCACTACATCAATAACCAGCATAACCACAATTGGTGTTGGCACGGTCGTTAAGCTACAATTTGATGGTGCCTTAACTCTTACCCACCACGCTACCGACTTGATTTTACCCGGTGCCGCTAACATTACCACTGCGGCAGGCGATGAAGCTGAATTTATCGAATATGCCACTGGTGATTGGCGCTGCACTAACTATCAGGTGGCGGCAACTGCCCCAGGCGGCGGCGGTGCTGGTGCTCCTGAATATATAACAACAATTACAGGGAGCGGCGCAACTGTTGCAATTGATAACACGTCAATCACAGGTTATGACGATTACTTGTTTAAAATTCGCCAATTCAAAACAACTGCTGCTTCAAACAACGGGCGAGTAAAATTAAGTGGTGACAACGGGTCTACATTTAAAACGATGTATGGCGATATGAATACCCGCTACTCAGACGGTTCGTCTGTTGTAAATACAGGAAACGCAGGGACGACTGACACACAGTTCATACAAAATCTTGGAACAACAGACCTACTTTCAGCCCACGGCTATTTATATTTAAGAAACGGTGACGGGTCTTTCCCATCTAGTTTTGAAAGCCTTAATAATGTTATGGCGGCAGCATCGGATAACCGAAAGAGCTTTTCGGGCGCAACGGCAACCACAGCAGGCGCGGTAAATCATCTTACATTCAGCGATTCAGGTGGCGGTACAATTACCGTTGAAATTCTTGTGTACGGTATAAACAGGACATAGACCAATGACCAACCATGTAACTATCCAGAGGGACGGAACAGTTATTGAAACCCCTTTCACAGCCGAGGAGCAAGCTGCGTGGGATAACCTTAATCCTTTGGCAACAGCCTTTGACAACCTTCGCGGTGAACGAAACTTGAAACTTGCAGCTTGTGACTGGCGTGTGTTGCCCGACCAAACACCTACACAAAGCTGGCTGGATTATCGGCAAGCCTTGCGTGATTTGCCAGAAAATACGGTTGATCCAGTAAACCCTATTTGGCCTGTTGCGCCTGAATAAAGCACGCTTGAACTAGGAAATTAAAATGGACCACCACATTCAAAAGATATCTGAAAAAGTTGCGGGGGGGTCGGCCATGATTGTGGGCGGCGGCGGGACTATGTATCAAGCTGTTACAGACACGTTAAGCCTTGTTGCGCTTTGCTTGAATATACTATTAGCTGCGGCGGGTCTTTATGTTACAACTCATAAGATTTTCGATAAGCGGCGTGACCGTCGCAAAACAGACGAGGTTTAATTATGCGCATTTTTGTTGCAGTGTTCGCCTTATTGTTTTTTTCAACAAGCGTCTACGCGCAGGGAGTTTTTTCCTCTGAAGCAGGAGCCTGGACCATTCTTGTGACGCGGCCAGACGGCCTAAGCTGTGTGGCGGCGGCGGGAAGGGCGTGGGAGAATATCAAGCCGAAAATCAAGAGCAATACCTGATGGCCCCAAAACCTTTAGACGCTGCTGAATTATTAGAAACGGCTCGTCAGGTGAGGATTCATGGTGGAAGCCATAGAGCGACCTCAAAGGAAATGGGGATTACCCGCTCCACCATCAAACACAGGATTGAAAGCGCAATCGTTCGGGGTTTAATCGACCAAGAGACACTGGAACCCACCTTCGAAATCCCCACCCTTCCCTCAGAACTTATACCAACCGACGAGCTAGTTGAGCGGCGCAAACGCCAGTTTAAACAAAAGAACGCCTATCATGAAGCCCGTAAGCTTATTCCTATTCGGATAAAATTGGATGGACCAATAGGAATCTGTCATATGGGCGACCCGCACGTTGATGATGATGGAACTGACCTAGAACTGCTAGAATCCATCGCAGACACTATTAACAAAACCCCCGGTATGTACGGTGCCTCAGTAGGTGATATGTCAAACAATTGGGTGGGGCGGTTGGCTCGCCTCTATGCGGAGCAATCCACTTCTGCGGCGGAAGCTTGGCAACTTGTTGAGTGGTTTGTTGGAAAGGTCAACTGGCTTTACCTCATTGGAGGTAATCATGACTGCTGGTCTGGTGCTGGCGACCCAATTCAATGGATGACCACCCATCAGCAGGGCATTTATGAGGCATTCGGCGCTAGAATGGCGCTCAACTTTCCCAATGGCAGGGAAGTGCGTATAAACGCCCGCCACGACTTCAAGGGTCACAGCCAATGGAATACCGCCCACGGGCCGTCTAAGGCGGTACAGATGGGGTGGAGAGATCATATCTTAACTTGCGGGCATACCCATGTTTCAGGGTATCAAGTTCTAAAAGACCCATCATCGGGCTTGATCTCCCACGCTCTGCGAATCGCCAGCTTTAAAACTCACGACCGCTATGCTATTGAGAAGGGCTTGCCTGACCAGAACATCTTTAACGCGCCGGTAACGGTGATTGATCCTGAATATGGTGACGACGACAAGCGGCTTGTTACCACATTTTTTGACCCCTTCGAAGCATCGGAATATTTAAAATGGAAACGCCGAAAGAAATCCTAGAGCAAGCCATCACGCTTGTTGCTGTAGATCGCGCCAAAACCCACGGAGATTACAAGGAGGTCTATGGTCGAGTCGCTGATCTATGGGCCGCATATCGGGGCGAGCCTTATACGGTTCAAGACGTGCTTGTGATGATGGCCTTGATGAAGGTCGGGCGCATTCCTTCCGGCACAACTAACCCTGACGATATCGTAGACACCATTGGTTACATGGGACTTGCAGGAGCATCAAGAGATGGGTCTTAATCCGCAACAATTCCGCAAGGAAGTCGTTCGAGAAACCCTCCTAGCCGCTGATATGTGGTCACGTGCGGCTGAAAACCTTATTTGCGGCACTGCTTACCAGGAAAGCGGCCTAAAGTGGCTCAGGCAGCTAGAAAACGGCCCTGCATTGGGCATTTATCAGATGGAGCCTAAGACGCATGACGATATTTGGAAAAATTATCTAAAATACCGCGATGGAATCGGTTGTTTGGTGCACGAGTTCCTTGCTGATAAGCCGGGGAAATTGGAGCAACTTAAAACAAATCTGGCTTATGCTACGATAATGTGCCGCATCCATTATTTACGCCAACCTGACCCTTTGCCGGAAGCCGACGATATTGAGGGGCTGGCCGGGTACTGGAAGCAATTTTACAATACAGAGAGCGGCAAGGGAACTATACCGGAATTTGTCCATAACTACCGGGAGTTCGATAAATGCTAAAAATATATTACAGGAGTTCAATATGATACCTATTTTAAGCGCTATCATACCCTTAGTTTCGTCCGTGATAGATAAGGCAGTGCCAGATAAGAACGCCGCTGAGAAAGCGAAAAATGAGCTTACCTCAACGCTGATAGATAACAGCGCAAAGATTGAGCAGGCTGCGGCTCAGATCGTCGAAGCAGAAGCAAAGAGTGACCATTGGCTTGCTGCTAATTGGCGACCAATAACAGCCCTTACTTTCCTGTGTTTATTAGTAGCGCATTGGTTTGGGTGGTCTGCTTCTAATTTAACTGAGGCCGAGTACCTTTCGATATACGACCTCATGAAGATCATGATTGGCGGCTACGTAGTTTCTCGTGGTGCCGAGAAGGGTGTCAAGGTCTGGAAGGAGAAGGGGTAGCTCCTGCACCCCTGGCGATGTTAAGGAGGTTATGGCGGCTCCTTGATTTGTCTATCAAGTCCGACACTTCCATCATTTCAGTTTCCATATCGGCCTCCTCACATTACGGTGTCGCGTTGCCAGCACTTGCTGCAATCGCAATCGACCTTCTTAATTT
>Ga0208161_1000489_pt1 | contig 22567 bp, 45 predicted proteins | sample CB_VirMetaG_3_FD_184538 | JGI IMG/M metagenome (GOLD analysis project Ga0208161, IMG submission 184538) | Freshwater to marine saline gradient viral communities from Chesapeake Bay - CB_1508_1S Viral MetaG (SPAdes) (version 4) | ecosystem: Environmental > Aquatic > Marine > Coastal | place: USA...
GGGTTGAGGTTATAGCATCTCTCTGAGCCAAACCACCAATCTAGTAAGGTCTGCTCTAAGATCGGCTCGTCTAAACCATCGCTCCACACTTCCCATACGAAGGCGTCGGGATTTTTGCGAAGTGCCCTCTGGAATGGGTAGGGCTCATTGGAGCGGAGGTGAGCCCCCTTACGCTCCTCAAAGTTGGTGGTGCTACCGATGTAAAACTTCCCATTTAGGGTGTTTGTTGCCCTGTAAGTAAACATAAAAACTTTGGCGAGTTTTTGGGGAAGGAGAACCCGCCAAGGAAAACTCCCTCCCGCAGCCATAGTTTTACCCGTCCTACTTACTCTCTAACCCTGTGCTACGAAATCGTAGCAACAACTTACACGATACGAATAAAGAAACCGGCGGGGTTAGGGGCAGAGCCCCTATTTCACGCAATAATTACCATTGCCTGACCTAATCCATCCCTGTCCGCAGGGACCACCCGAAGGGTTGAGATAAACTTGGTGGTTGCCCACAGGAAAACAACTTCCGCCAGATGAGTAAGTGTAAGTGGGGCAACTCCCACCGATTTTAGGGACGGGGACACTTTGAGCTAATACTGCGTTGCCAATGAGGCAGGCGCCGAGGCAAAAGATAAAAGCTTTCATCGCAATCAGATCGTGTGGAAGTCAGGAGCCCAGAAGAACTCTTCTTCATTATCGTAGGCCTCGGCAAGAGCCAAACCCTCTTCACGCAGAAGCAAAGCTTCTGCTACATACCCGTTTTCAGCGAGTGTTTTCACCTGATCCGCCATATCTTCCAGACGGCTCGCAATCAGTTGCTGGATAGTGGCCATGTGTTCCTTCAGTTACCTATGTAATGTAGCAGGTTTGGGTGGTCTCCGCAAGTGCGGGAAACCGAACCCTACTCTTCGGGCAGCAAGTCGGGAGCATACTTCTCGGCGTGCATCCACAAGTCTGCCCACTCCTGATAGAGCAAGTCCTCATACAGCAAATCCCAAACGCATTGCTTGACGCTCTCATAGGTCATCTCGGCAACCATGCCGTCAACGATGCGCTCAACGATCTCCGGGCGATCTTCTTCAACCCATTCTCCCCTAGTCATATACCTTGGTCCTTGAGTTGAATGTAAATGTCGTCAATGGAGATTTCTCCCTCAACGTAACGTTGGGCGAGACCAATTTGCTCCAGATAGAGCACCTCGTCCATGGTGAAAACACTTTCCAGGTAGTGCGAGCGGGATTCCTGCGGGGTAGTCATAGCTAGGTGATTACGAAGTCTTCAACTCGTCGCTGTTGCATTTGAGCGACTTTCAGCAACACTAGATAACCAATGAGGTCGTCAACGACATCCTCATCCTCATCTGCCTGCTGATTGCGTAAGCGACTGAGCTTATCATCAATCCTTACCCGAATCTGCTCCATGTTGTCGGATTTACTGAAAACCCTGACAGGATTGAGAGCCGAATCTCCATATTTTCGGTTCTTCTCAAGCAGCAACGCCTTGATTGCATCGCAAGTTGTTGCGATATCGACTTGTGTTTGGGCAACCTTACTCATTACAGTTTACCACCGACCACGCCATCATAGGTGCGGGCATCATCTGTAAATCCTTCCTGTTTCCCTTTGAGATACCACCGTGTCGCAGAGATGCACTGCTCCTCGGTCAATGCTGTAATGATCTCCAGATCATCGGCCCCAATCGAAATAAAGGTGCCCCATCGCTGTTTCTTTATCCAAAAGGCATCGTCAATGGTGGGAGCATCTTCAGGTTTAGTTACCCACTGCAACACTTTTACTTCGTCCTCAATCTTTGTTTTTGTCATTTGCAATGTGTGGGTGCGGTGCGTAAAGAGGTCCAGGATAGTTGCCAGCAAATTGCTCGCCATGGAGTTTCCTCAAAGCTTCAGCAACCTCGGGAGTTTCCTCCCAAGTCCATTCATCACCGTTTTTAGTTGTCGTTGTTCGTGTTGTCATTGGTAGTAAGGCGTTTTTTCATTTCTCCGGACATTGCCCGAAGGGCATCGGGGCTCAGAGAAGCAATGTTGTTAGATAACATTGTTTCCGCAAGCTCATCGAGATACTGGACTATTGCCCGGATGCACTCTTGCTCCACTGCTTTACGCACTCTTTCTTCTTCTTCCTCTGTGGGTTTAGAGAGTAAATAAGATAAATCCTCGGGCATTGTTTTCTCCTATGTGTTGTCTGGTAGTGCCCTGCGGGCACATTTTATCTTGGTCGGGTGCTATGCACCCTCCCGCCGAACTTTCGTCCTAATCCCTCTGGCGCCAATCATCAGAATCTTCTCGTTTGAACCAGTCTAGTAATTCGTCAGGGTCATTAAACCCACGACGCCCAAATCGCTCGTTTCCTGTACCTCCAATGTCCATAATGTTGAGAAACTCATCCATAGAATCCATTTCTGGATTCTCTGCCCTACGCCGTGCTTGGCGAAGAATAGTGGCAGCAGAGCGATTCGCTTTTGAGAGTTTTTCCGCCCAGATCATATCTTCCAGACTTACTTCTTCTTGAGCGACAATCTTTTCGCAGATGCCTTCAAGGCGAATACGGTAGTTATGGGAGAGCATGGCGCTAATTAGCAGCGTGACGGAATGCGTAGGCTAGTGCGTTCGCTTTTTCGAACGATGCCAGTTTCTTTTCGGAGTCGGTGTAGAGAATGTCCAGGATGTCTTTTACAACTACCCCGATATCTACATCGTCCTCAATGTACTTGAATAATGCTTCTTGGAGGTATCGCTTGCGATGCCATTCAGGTGTGTAGGGTTTGTAGTCCATAGTGTTAGGGGGTGGTTTTCATGGTTTTACCTCAATCCCCTCTCATTGAGGAGTTTCTGAAGTCTCCATTTCAATTCACTGACTTCGTCCATAGCGTGGCTCCACGAGCACGCACTTAGTTTAGAGTGGTAGACGAGTTGGGCAACTTCTTCCTCGGTGGGGTTTCGGACTACAATGGTCAGAAAGCGGTCACTCATTGCGATAGCCTCCGAAACTCTTCCATGAATGCTTCACCCATTAACTCTGTGATTTCCCCTGATTTCAGGTTGTTGATTGCCCTCAAGCACTCCTTAAACCGCACCTCATTTTCCTCTTCCGAGATTTCTTCGTAATTGAGAAAGACTTTGAGGGTCCTGCCGTCATCTTGTAAACTCACCTGGACTTTGCTGCAGTCGTAGCAGACAAACTCGCGTTCATTTCCGGTGATAACTTCAACGCGAGTAACCTTTGGAAAGTTTTTGAGGAAGTCCCCGTTGGGGGCTTGCACATCTTCCGCATGCAAATCCTCGAACAGTTCCTCAATGGTGTCGAACGAATCGTAGTCTTCGTGAAGGGCGAGATAGTTGCGAGCGTCTGCTACCAGTTTCGTGGAGTAAGGAAGAGGGTGATTGTTCTCATCCATCCACTGCTCAACGTCATCGGCAAGCAACCGAATCAGTTCCAGTGCTTCTGAATCAATCATCTTCCTCACACTCCTCAGTGATTACAGAGTGCCAGTGTTGCCACCGGACCAGTGCAGGAATAGCGGCGGGTTGCAATCCCATCGTTTCCAGCACGATTTCAAACCATTCGGCGGTCTTTTCGATGGCGGCTGCTACCTGAGGATCGCTAGGTTCGCACCCCATCCCCTCGGCCAACATCAACTGTAGTTTCGTATACTTACTCACTGTCTTTCGGATACGGGCAGTTTCCTCACGGAGTTGCGCGATGCGGTCATCCATTGGTTTGAGCCAAGAGTAGTCGGTCATTTGGCCATCTCCTGTGCAGCCACAAACGCATCACGGAAACCTTCCCAACGCATTGCATACTCTCCAGTCCCATACTCACCATACCTCTCATAGTAGGCTTTGAGTGCGGGGCTCAACTCATACTTGACGCAATAGTCGGCGTAGAGCTCCGTAATCTTCTTCTCAATGCCCTCAAACAGTTTGACATCCTCGGGATTATCCTTTGAGTGACCAGCACAGAGGCCCTCATGGTTATCAACGATGACGTCAAGACACTCATTAAGGAAGCCAACTTCGTCTTCGGTAAGCTTCAGGGTAATCTCACCCTGCTCGTAACTTGCCGTGAGTTCTTCGTCGAGGTCTTGGTTTGCCATGTATTCAGCCACTTGTTTGGATTGCTCTTTGATGTTGTCTTTCAGCTCGTGAAGACCCTTGGTAAGGTAACCCCAATCACGCACTTCGGTGACCGGTTTGGTCTGGTCACACACATCACAAGTACCCTCCCATATTGAAGAGCACCCGACTGAATACTTGCCGTATTTACTACCGCACTCTCTGCAGACGACATCTGCTGTCAGTAGTTTCTGGTAGAGTGAACTCATCGCTCTTGCTGCTGATTTTGGTTATAATAGTGGGGGAATAGTGCTGTAAGCACGGTGTCAGCAGCGTTATACACTTTGCCACCAACCGGACAGTGCTCGACTTGGTATTGCCGAAGCAAACGATAGAGCTGCTTGTAATCGTTGTCAGTCATTGCTTGCGGGGAGAAAGTTTTCAAAATACTGGGCAACATCGCGAGTTTTCAGCCCATCTGCATAAAGCAGACTGCCATAGGTGCTGTCCAGTCCGATGTTATCGGCGCGGGACATGCGGTCAGCGGCAGCCTCATACAGAGAGTCGATCACAAGCTCCCAGTCTTCCAGGGAGAGGGTGAAGGTGTGAAGGTTGTTTTCCATGGTGATAACATAGCAAAAAACCCCGCCTTTGTAAAGCGGGGGACCGAACTAGAGTGGGCGGGAAACCGAACTTGGCGCTTGATCCCCCTTTCCCTCCAAAGATTTCACAAACAACTCTGTGAACTTTTCTTGTGCAGACCAATCGTAAGCCATCAGATTCGAGTTCAATTCTTTGCGAATCGAATCAAGAGTTTCCCATTCAGCTTGGTCCATAGTGTAGCCTCAATACACATCGTTTGGTTGAAACACTTGACTTTCACCTTGAGCCCACTCGGTTAGTTTGTCCCCTAAGTCCAATGCCGTGGCAGGATCTAACAGAATCTCCTCAAAGTCCCCCCACTTGGACTTGCGTCCAACCGCATAGTTGAAGGCGTGCCACAACCTTTTCCAGAAAGGGAGCGCAGCCAAGTGAACCTCGATAAACAAGTCGTCTTTGTCGGCAGAAACGATGAAGGAATGCTCAATGCTGTAGCACCGGCAAACGAACAGAGTGCGTTTCATACCAACTTCGCTTGCAATTTGTCGAGAGTTTGCAACAAATCATTCATCTTCTGAGCTTCGCTCACAGCCACATCAAGTTGCTTTCGCGTCACATATGTGGCAATCGTTTGTGAATGTTGCTTGCGGTAGGTGTCTGCGAATGCTTCAACGCACTGCGAGAGGATGAGCCACTGGTCGTTGGTTAGGGTTACCGATCGTTTGATTTCCTCTTGAGGAACTTCGGTGATGATGACAAGATCCATGGTTTAATAACGCCACTCGCAATTACGCGGTGACACAGATTTGATTTCACGGATAATTTCCGTTTCTGCTTTTGGTGGGAGATTGTGGGAAATAACGCGGGCGATCAAGGTGTTTGCTTGTGCGCACGTCAGCCAGATGGCAAAGGGGAGCATAGCAAAGTTTGCGTTTCAACACATTTTTACCTGTTTTCGAATTCCTTAAGCATTTCCTTTGCCATGCGATTTGCGTTGCGATTGATCTCCCAGCGAACCCAAGGCATATCAGGGTTGTAACGAACCATGTATGCCCTGCGTCTGATTTCCGTTGTGAGAAGTTTCGACTGCAACACTAACCAGGTGTACACCTTGGGATCTTGCGCCACGAGATAAATAAGGATGGCTCCCAGAGTGAACCAGGTCAGTGTAGGTAGGGTCATTTGTTCCGAGTCTCTTGAACAACAAGGTCGGCTTCAATTGCTTTCAGCCAACGATTCAGGGTCTTACAGAGTTTTTCGTCGCTCACGTTTTCAACGTCAATGCTCACGTTCAGATCAGTGTCGCGAGTGTCTTCGTCGTCAGCGCGAAAGGACAGAGAAATGTAGTTTTTGTTAGAGTACATTGTGTTGCTTGTAGAGTGCGTTGAGGAACAGGAAGCCTTCGATCTTCGAGAAAACTTCGACGGGTTGCCAATGGCCGAGGTAGCAGGTTGCTAACCACCACTTGCCGTTCTGTGTTTTGTAAACCTTTCCGATAAATTGGAGAGTGCGAGCGCACTTGTAGGTTACAATGGATGGGAAATTCTCATCGATCAGGATCGGAGACTGATACTCCACGGGATCACCGTACTCTACCAACGTCTTCCCAGTAGGGAGAACTTGGACGTCCATTTGGTTTTACCTCGATAGGTTGAAGAGTGGCGCGGCGGCGCTTGAGCATTTCCCAAAGCGTTGCCCGAAGTTTGGGATCTTCCGAATTATTATAGGCTTCGACAAGGCGCGTAAACGCAACGTCGCGGTCCGGAATGCGAAGGTTTTCTTTGTTGAGGATTTCCTTTGTAAGATCGAGTGACTCTTTCTTCGCTTGGATTTTCTGCCGACCGAAGTTGCCTGTCGGTCTACCTGTGGTACGTAGTCCGTGGTTTGCCATATGTTGTTTTGATTGTCTTTAATATAGCACTGTTTGCCGCTGATGGCAAGTGCGGTTAACCGTCCTTCCGCCTCCCTTGCTTCACTCTGAATGCGGCATCGCCGAGAAAGGAGCTGACGGCAAATGCAAGCACTCGTGCATAAGCCTCGGAGTTCGTGTTTTCTAACTCCACTTGACCCTCCGTGCGAATGGCAACGGACTCAATGGCGCTGATCATTATCATTGACCAGACAATGAGCAGGAGTCGAACAATCTGAAAGAAAATCATTGCTTCATAATCTCCACGACTTTGACCAGACCGTGAGAGTAGAATGCGAGAACCGTGATGCCCAGGCACGCACTAATGAGAGAAGCATTGCGATTGTGCTTTCGCATTGCCTCTGCGATCGACTTGTCGATCATGCCCTGAATCTCGTCTTGTTCGAACTCAGTCATTGCGGGTAAGTAAAAATGCTCCCAGACGGACTTGAACCGCCGACAGCCTGAATGTAAATCAGGAACTCTACCAACTGAGTTATAGGAGCGTTATCGGAGTGGCACGGACTCGAACCGGCTACCGAATGCATTGTCTGCGTGCCTTTCCCTTTGGCTTCACTCCGTGGAACCCCGATAACGCTCGGGGCCAACGTCACACTTTTTGGGTCACTGGGTTTGCTGGGCGCGGACCTGATGGGTACTCTTTCCGCAGAGGGAGGCGTCCGTCTTTTATACTCAAGCACGCACCGTGCTGAGGCCCATAGTGGCTATCAGAATTTAATTCCGATACCCGTAGTGAACACAGGGCTGTAGGGAGCACCGGATGCACCGTAGGCATTGCCTGCGTTGGTGGTAGGGAACTTCACATCAGCAAAGCCTACCAGCGAGTCAGTCAGGCGGCCTTCGCCACCAACAACAAACACTGCTTGGCCTTTGTAGCCGATAGCAGACTGGTAGTTAGCTTCGCTGTTGTTTACGAAGGGCACTTGATAGCCAACGCCAGCGTAGAGGTTAGCGGCGCTGAAACGGCCACGGGAGCCAATGCTGTAATCATAGGTAACCAGAGCACCACCGGCGGTACCGATGTCGTCACGGGTTGTACCAGCAGCATTCAGGTAAGGGCGAAGAGACAGTGAGCTCTTCTTGCTCAGTTCAGCAAAAGAGTAACGAGCTTGGAGAGTACCACCCGAGATGGTGCGGGTGTCGTCATTACCGTTGCCGTTGATACCTTGCTTATTAAGCAACACGCCGAGGCCCACATAGTTGCCCACGCTGTTGTTCTTCGCGTCGATAGCAGCCTGAATTTTATTCACTTGGGCTTGAGTGCCATTCCACTTAGCAGCTTGTGCTTTCAGCGCAGCAGCCAGTTGGGCATCTTGTGCGCTCTGGAAATCAGTAACGCGGTCGAGGCAAGCATTCACCAGAGCAGCCAGTTGTGCACGGGTTGCAGGTTGTCCGGGCTCAAAAGTTCCATTGGGGAAACCAGCAACACAACCATAACGAGACACCAGGTTGCTGATAGCTTGGTATGACCATTCGGTCGGCTGAACATCGCCCAGCTGCGACACGGAGGTCACTTGTGCCATTGCGGGAGCAGCCAGAGTAGTGGCAGCGGCAGCAGCGGCAAAGAAAGTTTTGATCATTTTGTAACGTAGTATACTATGCGACAGATGTCACAGTGCCAGTTTAGCATTATAAAGAAAATGTAAACTGGCGAGAGCGGATGACGCGATTCGAACGCGCAACCAGCAGCTTGGAAGGCTGAGACTCTACCGTTGAGCTACATCCGCAAGGAGCCCCCGACATGATTCGAACACGCGACAAGCTGATTACAAATCAGCTGCTCTACCAACTGAGCTACAAGGGCGAAGAAAAGGGTGCTTGCACACCCAGTATAATCACAAGCAGAGTTCGTAAACTAGGCTCGCGAGTAACACACATCGATGTGACCACGGCTGGCAGGTGCCAGAGCAGTGAACGCAGCGTAGGAGAGATCAAGATCTCGACCCGCAATAAACGGCCCACGGTCGTTGATTCGCACGACGACCGAACGGCCACCGTGAGTTACTCGAAGTCGGGTCCCAAATGGGAGAGAACGGTGTGCGGCAGTCATCGCATAGGTGTTGAACCGTTCACCATTTGCTGTGGTCTGACCGTGATAGCCATCACCGACTCCGTAATAGCTTGCTCCCGCGCAGGAAGCAGCAAAAGAGGGTGACGGTGCCAGAATGGACATTCCAGCAATCGCGGCTGCACCAAGCAGACCCTTCAGTTTCGTAACAAGCATTAGTAAGAAAGAACGCAACATCCACCTCGCAAAGTGTGGTTCCGTGTTTCAACGGCACTTGTGGGTGACTCAAAGTGTTTAAGATGCAATGTCAGCATCCGAGTTATCCCGTGCGGTGTGTTGCACGGCTGGCCTCATAAACCAGTCTGTGGAGATAACGAAATAGTGTAGCAATAATGAAGAAGAGTAAACCGAGCAGAGAGTTCAAAGCTTAGGCAAGGCAGTTACTCACCTTAGAAACTTGGCGTAGAGGCCACGTCCCTCCCCTTCCACTTCTTTTATGATGGCTGGGTGGCAATAGGAGAAGGCCACGCTAATCCTCATATCACTTGTGGAGTTATTTGGAGACGCCCCCCGATGGTCCCAATTTGCTGGAAAGAACGTCCCCCAGTTGGGTCTGTATGCAACAAACTTGTAGTCTTGCGCTATGGGGTCAAATAGGCAAAACTCACCCCCCCAGTTGGTACTCCATCGAGGAGACATAAATAATACAAAAGTGTAAGTTTGCGGGAAGCTGGAATCAGCGTGAAAGAAAGAATTTTGCCCGCTCGTTTGCCCATTAACATGGATTTTGAATAGTCTCAGGTCGTGACGTAGGACCTTCATCATCTTTAGCTTAATGCGAGACGCTGCCGAGAAAAACGAAAGACGCGACTTCTCCTCATCCGGAAAGCTCCAGAATCGTGAGTCTCCCTGGTTACTCTCGTTGCCAAGGGTCCAACCAGTCATCAACTCTTCGTGAAGAGCCTTAAACTCTTCGGGAGGAAGAACGTCAGAAAACGTAACAGGGAAATTCAATAATGTCATGTCCGTTTGGTAGTAGAGTTGAAAGTTTTTTCGTGTGTGTGTTTAATAAACTACATGGAGAATAACGGACTCGAACCGATAACCTTATGCTTGCAAAGCATCTGCGCTACCATTGCGCCAATTCCCCAAGGCGGAAGATGAAGGATTCGAACCTTCGGAGAGGTCAACCCTCTCGGCGGTTTAGCAAACCACTGCTTTCAGCCACTCAGCCAATCTTCCTGGGGTGCCGTGAGGGAATTGAACCCTCCTATCTGGTTCCACAAACCAGCGCCTTAACCACTAGGCTAACGACACATGGAAATGGGTGGGTTCGAACCACCGGTCTTCCGATTATCAGTCGGATGCTTTACCGCTAAGCTACATTTCCAAGGCGGAGGGTGAGCGAGTCGAACGCTCAAGGGCTTTAACACCTCAACTGTTTTCAAGACAGGTACCGTCGCCAATCGGTTTGACCCTCCAAGGCGGAGGAGAGAGGATTCGAACCTCCGAAGGGGTTACCCCCTTACAGCATTTCCAATGCTGCGCCTTCAACCACTCGGCCACTCTTCCAAGCAGGGCGAGAGCCTCCGCCAACGATGAACGAGTTATCGTAACCGACACTTTCGCACATTCTACGATGCGGCGCACGGGCGCTCTTCGTTTAAGTTGCCAGGCCTCAGGCAACCCCTTTGCCCCGAAGGGCAAGCCACCAGTCGGATTCGAACCGACGCCCTTACCCTTACCAAGGGTACGCTCTACCGCTAGAGCTATGGCGGCGAAAACCCCATTTAACACGTAGACCGCCTCATAAGGACGGAGCAGAGGTGGGGGCAATGGGAAGAGCAGGATTCGAACCTGCGAAGGCAGAGCCGTCTGATTTACAGTCAGATTCCTTTAACCACTCGGAAATCTTCCCAATCGGGATACTTGGATTTGAACCAAGATTTTTCCTGCTCCCAAAGCAGGTGCCATGACCAAGTTAGGCGATATCCCGCTTTGCCCGAAGGCAATAGTCCATACGAGAATCGAACTCGTGTCGCCTCCGTGAAAGGGAGGTGTCCTAACCGCTAGACGAATGGACCATGTATTGCCCGAAGGGCACGACCCTAACGAGATTTGAACTCGTGATACCACCGTGACAGGGTGGCGTGATGACCGCTTCACTATAGGGTCAAGTTCCGAGACTAGGATTCGAACCTAGGAGTAGCGGGACCAAAACCCGCTGCCTTACCACTTGGCGATCTCGGATTGATTGCCCGAAGGCAATGGGTCTGGTCGGGCTCGAACCGACGGCTTACAGGTTAAAAGCCCGCTACTCTACCAACTGAGTTACAGACCCGTTATACTCAGTTTTCAAGGTGCGAGTGGCGAGGCATCCCCCAACCACTCAATCAATATAGCACTCAGTGCCACTCCCGTAAAGTGCGGGAAACCGCCCATTGGCGGAATTCCTTTTTCACCTGCTCCCATGAGGCTTCGCAAGCGGGCAATCCCATTGCCTCTGCGGCACGGGGCACATTCCACCGTGCGGTGTACAACATTTCGAATGGATCAGGCTCCTTCAAAATACTCCCATGTAGGCCATTTATCTTCTATCCAGAGAATGGTTTTTGTAATATCCGCTCGTGCTTGTGCTTTTGTGGTGGCAATGCCATTGTGCATATGTGTGCCCCAGCTGGAACCGTCTTCCCAAATCAGGGACCAATGCCATTCTTGCTTTCCTTCGCACCACCAAACTTGGGCGCTTGTGTTTCTCTCGTCCAGGCGCACAGTGGTCATGGCCCAACTGCCAGAACCTTTGATCAGATCAAAGCTCATACGTCGTATTCTGGATTGAATCTCTCTTGAAGGAGGCGAATGTCTTCCTGCAACTTTTTGATTTGCCCCTGAAGTTCATCCCTCTCTTTCAGAATCTTTTCAAACCTCGTCAGAATCGGATCGTTCGACTTCTCGGATGACGAGCCGATCTCCGACGATGTCAAAGTCGAGAGTCGTTCCTTCAGTCCAGCCAAGCGCTTCAAGGAGCTCTTCAGGAAAGGGGAGAACAAGGTTGCCATCTTCGTCTTCGTCACAGGTCGTTATGAACTTGGGATACTCGTTCATCTTTAGTAATGCGAATGGAGTTGTTTTCGCCAATGGCGAGGTTAAGGGTCGGGTCTATCATCAACATGTCGTTTCGGATCTTGTTGATTTTGTCCCTGTTCTTGGAGGTCATTGGGAGTTCCTGGAGCAAAACTTTCTCATCACCCGTAATCTTAACGAGCTGAAGAATTCCCTCGGGGGAGAACCTAGGCGGGATCACGTTGAACCTCCAGGATTTTAGCAAGGTCTACATCCTCACCCTCTTCGCAGAGGGATCGAGTAGCAGCACTAACGGAGAGGAATGGTTTACCTTTTTGGTTCCACCCGAATCCGTCCCAGAACCGGCCTTCCGGATTTACCACGAAGTACATTGCCTCGATGCAACACTGCGGTTAGTGTAGCGGGCGGTCATGCCCGTAAACGATTAGTGACCCAGCCAGCTCTGGAGCAGGTATTGATCCACGAGGATGGCGCTACTGGATCCCCCGAGATGGTCGGCAAGACCAACCAGACGCGGGTCATGGTCATTCTCGGCACAGAAACGGAAGAACATTCCAATGGCACTGTTGGCGGCCATAACATAGTCCAAGCACAGTTCCACGAGGGTTCCCGAGTCATACTCGTCCATTGAGATACCAGGACCACGGAAGAGTTCGAAGTTAGGATTGAACCCACATGCCCGCAGTTGCTCAATGTGGGGGTCCATCAGTTCGGACAAGTCATTATAGACTCGCTCGAACAATAGATGGGCCTCGTAGTACTCGCGCCCACGCACGTTCCAGTGGCACATGCGTGCCACAATGATGGCATCGCCAAGATACTTGACGGATTTGGTTGCCAAGACGGCAAATTCTTCGTTCATTTCCGAGTCCTTTGTTCTTTACGCATTTTGCGCTCCATTTTCTTTGCCAATCGTGCAGCGATGGCAGCTTGTTTCTTTGCGATTGCGTTGGCCTTCTTCTGAGATTTTGCGAGAATGTTTTGAAACTTTTTCTCACGGAGCTCAGCAGGGGTGGACGTTGGGAGCGTGGTATCACACTCTACATCCATCGACAGTCCGGGGCCAAGGGAAGTTACAGCGAAATCCAGAATTTTGCTCCCTTCGGCAAAATCTTGCAATGTGCTGTTTGCTCTCTCTGCGGCCATCTCGTAGGCTTGCCTTAAAGCAGCTTCGGAGAAACTGTCAGTCCTCATCTCTATTGTAGCGCAGTCTTCCAGGTTTTACCCTGCTGTTTTCTCTGCACTTTGCAACGTGATCTTGAAACTCCTTTGAGTTGCAGTGGCCGTCACCACAACCAATAACCTGCCCGCACATTGGGCAATAGTGTAGGGATTTTAGATAGGCTTGTTCCACAAATCTCCTTCGGCTTGGCGCCGTCTGCGTAATCCTGCCTCAAACGAAGAACCTGGATTAACATAAAGCATTAGAGCTGAAGGAACTTGAGGCCAGTTAGCCTGTGTGCTCAATGCTCGTGTGATTGTATCAAAGTTTTCTGCGCCGTAGAAATATGCCCCCAGGTTATAGGCAAACGACGTTATGGAAGCTCGTTGATTAGCGTTCATTGGACCCCAAGTGGGGATGGTTTTTTCCAGTACGGGAACGATGGCATTGTCAATATGGTACTCCAGGTACTTCATGCCCTCATCCTGGGAGATGGGCCTGTCGTCAGGTTGAACCACATTGCCGTCGGGATAGTAGGTTGTCCCGTACCCTATTGTCCACACTCCTGCGGGGCAAAGGTAAGGCGAAGACCGGAAGCCTTCAAACTCACAGATAATGTCTGCGGCAATGTCCAGGAATTCCGGGTCTCCGGAGTTGCCTCGAAAAATCTTCACCCACTCGGCGTCATCGTTCATTAGGTTTGCCGCCTGTTGCTGAAGAAGGTCTACAGCCCGCTTGTGATCAGCGTTGGCGAAATCGTAATGAAAGAAGAAATCGCGGAGTTTTTCAGGTTGCCAGGTAGTCATTGTGCTTGGGAGTAGAGCTCAACAGATACGGAGTCACCATTCTGCTGAACAGCAAGGAACTCTGTGTCAGGATTATAGTTAGCGAGGCTGGTAGTCAACCGGTCGGTAAACCCATCTTCCTTACCAACTGTGGGCAGGGAATCAACGAATTTGAAAACCTCGGACCAAGTGAGGAAGTTGCAATTTTCGGAGTCGTAGAAATGGCAACCACGGGTGCCAATGTGTTCTTGAAAACTTTTAACAAGATGCTTCACGGGATCCTCCGCATCGGTACTAATGCACCTCGAATTCTCATTTTAGGTATCATTCGCGGAGCAGAAACCATGGGCGCATTACGATAGGCAGCGTCTTTGCCGTTTAGCTCCTCACTACCCTCGCAAGCAGTTGTTACGTCGTAATTGGTTTCTGCTTCGTTCATATCAGTACTTAATTTGCCAGGCTCCTTGTTGATTTTCGGTTATGGTGAAGGGGTATTTTTTGCCACCTTTACCAGTAGGGTTGTCGTAAAAAATGCCAGAGAAAGACTTCCCGTCGGCAGCCATCAGGTAGTTGTTAGAAGCGTTGGGTGGATTACCTTGGACATCGGTAACTTCTGTAACGCCGTCAAGATAGACGGAGGAAATGACTTTCTTGAAGAAAGTTTCCATATTATCACTCAAAGGATCAGTAGCACCTTGCACTCCCCCTACAACCTCTTCCTCAATAACTTCATCGGCAAAATTAAACTCTGAGAAGTCATGGTTGGGTTCGATCTCAAATAGAAGACTGGCTGGTGTTTCAACCACGTCCTCAGGATTGGGCCAAAAGGAGGGATCTACTTCCATCAGGGCGTCTACTACCTCGCAGTAATCGTCGTAGGTGGCGTCTGGTCCCAGATCAATCCGGTCGATAACTTCCAGCATTGAGACGGTCCCCTCAGCAAACTCGTGGCGAAGGGTTTCCAAATAAGAGCGAGGGAATGAGGAAAGATCTCCGCCCGTGGTCTCCCACAGCAGGTCTGTCACACGCTTTGCAGCATCTGCAAAGGCGCGATCTTCACCGAATCTGGGGTTGCGATCGTAGGCCATAATGGGTACGGGTTCTACCTTCTATTCTACCCGATTTTGGCCACTGTAAACTCAAAATTCCGGTTGCTGAAACTTGGGGTTTCGGGTTCCACCCGAGTGCCAGATTTTCAGAATCTTGATGCTTCGGTCCCAGTAGTAATCAAAGATGCGGACAGAACTGTACTCTCGAACGAGGTCAATTTCTCCAGTTGCTCGACGTACAAACTTGCAGTCGTTTGTAAGGTTGCGAACTTGCAGAGAGGCAAGATCCACGTCTTCTTTTAGAATCAGCATTCTGTCTTTTGTGGTGTGTTAAATTTTACCTGTTTAAGGTTTGCTTTGGGATTACATAACTACGTCTTCCCAGTTGACGCTGACGAAGATTTCCTGGGTGTTGTTGGCAGGGGCAACTTCCAGAATAAACTCTGTGGCACCACCGCTGAAAGAATTGCGCTCAAGCTGATTGGCAAAGAGCGAACCTTTGAGAATGTCAATGATGGGGGAGCCTTGATTGGAAGCGTTGGTGAAACCAGAGGCAAGCACTGTGCCCCCGGTCACAGAGGTGCCCGTGAGGTTGTATTCCACGGGTGTAGTGGCGCTCACGGTGTCCCAAGAGCCGTCAGATACTGTGCCCCCGGAAACAACTCGCCACGCATAGGTTTCGTTGTTTCCTGCGCCAAGCAGGGAAAGGCCGGTGATGATGGAGATTGCGTCAAGACGAGTGCTCTTGAGCCTCAAGGCTGCAGCAGGGTAGTAAGTGCCTGCGGTGGGGAGTTGATATGCGGCAGTAATGGGTGTGCTTACGCTATGTTGCTCGCCGGTGAGAGTGTAGCCACCTTCCGAAATTGCAGTGGAGCAGATTTGCTTCAGGGTGCCCCCAGTTGCAGAGGAGAGATTCTGAATCTCGTAGCGGAAAGGTAGGCAGGCGGTGGTGATGTAGGTTGAGTCAACGATGTTAGCGTGCTGGAAATAGTGGGCGGGCAGAAGTTGTCCGTCCACAACGAACCCGGTGCGCACGGTGCCAACGCCCAACCACTCCATATCAATCCAGAGGATTTGTGCTTTGGTGAAGTCGAGAGTGATTCCGGAGGGGCCTGTGCCATCAAATGGGTCAATGTTCCAGTTTATTTGGGCGACACGGTTATCATTCGTCGAGCCCGTAACTCTTGATCTCTCCACGAGGTAAGCGGTACTGTTCGTGTCCCTCTGGAGGAAATAGCCGTTAAAGTCGTTAAAGTATCCCACAGACTGCCGGAGTCCGGAAGCACCGCTCATTACAAATGTTGTGAAGAGCAGCAGAGACTTGCCGGGTTGATATGAGAAAACTTTTTTAGTTTCCCTCAAAACAGTACTGGTAACGGCGCTGGTTACCGTTAAGTCCATCAGTCCTTGGTCGGCATTGAAGTTTGCACCGCCGCCGGTTAAAGTTTGAGTAGCCCACTGGCTATTGGGGCCGTAGCGGGTAGAGGAATCAAAAAGTGTGTAGGGCTCCGAAACTCTTAAACGACCGAAAGCGTCCGTGGATGTTGTCGGAAACGCGCTGACCGATACCTCTGTGTTTATAGTACTTTCAATAATCCACGGAATTGTGCCCTGGGTTACTACTTGAGTTGCTGGAAAGTTTGTAACCTCAACGTCTTGAACTGCGGGGAAGTTGCCTACATCCACAGTCCCGGTTACAGTTTGGACTGCAGGAAGGTTGCCCACGTCCACAGTGCCGGTGACAGGAACAGGGTTGCCTGCGTCGTTGGCAATCTCTACTTCGTTACCAATGTTGACGACACCGTTTACATTCTGGGAGGCAGGCCAGTTCAGAACATTAACATCGGACGTAGGCCCTCCGCCAGTGGGGGTAGGGTTGTATAGCAGAATTCTCAATTCATCGGTTGCCTGAACCCCAACCTCTGCCACACGGACAATGACAGTGGTTTGCAAACCGTCGTCGGTAACGGAGATTGAGCCTAAATTCTCAACCTCAGCCGTATAGAGAACGTCGTTGCGGGTGGCATTCTGGATGGAAGCGAAACGCTCAATGCCGTACACGCCAGGGATGACAATCTCGGCAAACTCTGTGGAGATAGGAGTGAGCGTGTAATCGGAAATTACGAACATTTCTTTCGGGGAGCTTTTTACGTTTTTACCCGGTAACGGAAAAAGGGAGGTTTCCCTCCCTTGTATCACACAATGCCTGTTGGCAAATTTGAGTTATACTGTTTTGAGATACGGGCTTGGCGGCGGCGAGAGGCGGCCAGCCATACAAGGAAAGAAGCGCTCATAGTTGGCACTCCTTGGCTCCACGGTAGTGCTTACCACGATAGGTAAACCAGCGGGTTGCATCACAGTGGATGCGGTTCCACCAAGTTTTGAAATTGGCTTGGTGTGTCTCGGTGTCATACTTGACACCACGGTAAGTAGCGATTGACATGGGTCTTCGAAATGAGTGAACATCTCGCGTTCCTTCCGTCGGCGTTTGCGGGATTGCCGAAGCAATCCTGAACGGTCCGTTCCGCGTCGGCGTACTTCCGGCTTGCTGCGCAAGCTGAACGGTAGTTATTGTTACCCTATTTTGCTAAAGCAAAATGATAAGTAACGGAATGATAAGAGTAAGGAGCCCGATGACTGTTCCCAGAAGGAAATCAATCACGGGCCTGAGACTGTGCTCGTTGGGCATTAGAACGAATGTTAATTTCCCGCTTTGTTACATTGCTGAAAGCGGTTGAGAGAACGACCCAGACACTAACGAGACCAGCAAGCCCGATGAGAGCGAGGCCGATGTCAGATCCAGAGAAGACGGACCAGGTTTCCATTTGTGTTTTGTAACTGTGGTTAGTATAGCACGATGCCTACGCATCGTGAAGGGAGGCAAACCGCCCAAGGAGGTAGAGTAATCCGTCGGGGTGGATGAGTTCGGTTGTTGTGGGCGAGGAATATCGGTGCCCGTTTTCCTTTGCCCAACGGAGTAGGGATTGTTCAAGGTCGAAACATTCGCCAAGGGTGGCGGTGTGGAGGTGGATGATGGAGATAAGGCGGTCGCCGAGACGTTCGCGTAGGGAGCGTTTGGTGATGCCGAGTTTGAAGTGAGTTCCGGATTCGTCAAGGTAGCGAATCAGGTAAAGAGTGCCAGGAAGAAGACGTTGTTCAGGTGTTGGATAATAGCTCGCCTTTGAGTTCCCAGGCACAGACCCTTTTATCCCCTTGTTCCACGCTGGTCGGGACCTCCTTGTCTTGGATATCGCTGCCTTCCCTTCCGGAGTAAACACTCGTGTCTTCGTAAAGTCTGAAATTGCTTTTTTCTTGCACCCCCAGCACCCAGTCTTACTGTTCTTGTAGGAGGCCGCAGAGGAGCACCACTCATGCCCGCAGATGTTGCACTTAAAGGACAGCACGGAGTGAACACCTGCATATCCGTCGAAGGATGTCAGGACATGATTGCGCTCTCTGCACAAATTTTCGAAATGGTCTCGACCTAGTCTCTTACTCATGCAAAAAGACCTCCACGGATATTATACCGCAGAGGCCAAGGAGTAAACTAAATCAACCGATTGCCGGAGCAGTCAGAGCGATAGGAGTAGAGGTTGAGGTAGCCAGGTCCAGAGGGAACTGGTGACTATTTCTCTCGTGAATAACTTCTATCCCAAGATTGGCCCGGTTAAGAATGTCAGCCCAGGTAGGAATGACATGCCCATTGTGATCCAGGATGCTTTGATTAAAGTTGAGACCGTTAAGGTTGGCTGCGGACAGGGCAATGCTCATAGATGCACACCAAATACCGATCACCGGGAGGGCAGCCATTACAAAGTGAAGGCTACGGCTGTTATTGAAAGAAGCGTACTGAAACAGAAGGCGACCCAGGTATCCGTGCGCCGCAACCAGATTATACGTCTCTTGTTCTTGCCCAAACTTGTACCCATTGCTTTGTGACTCGTTTTCCGTAGTCTCACGAATGAGCGAGGAAGTTACCAAAGATCCATGAGTTGCAGAGATAAGAGCGCCACCAAACACACCGGCGACCCCAAGCATATGCAGGGGATTCATCAAGATGTTGTGCTCAGCTTGGAATACAATCTGGTAGTTGAAGGTTCCCGAAATACCCAGAGGCATAGCATCAGAGAAAGAACCTTGACCCACGGGGTAGATCATAAACACTGCAAAAGCAGCAGAGACCGGCGCCATGTAGGCCACAAAGATCCAGGGGCGCATACCCAGGTAGTATGACAACTCCCACTGGCGGCCAGCGTAACACGAGACTCCGATCAGGAAGTGAAAGATAATCATCTGGAAAGGGCCGCCGTTGTAGAGCCACTCGTCCAAAGATTGAGCCTCCCATATGGGATAAAGATGCAGTCCAATCGCATTACTGCTAGGGACTACAGCAGCAGAAATGATGTTGTTACCATACATAAGAGAGCCAGCAACCGGCTCACGAATGCCGTCCAAATCTACCGGGGGTGCTGCAATAATTGCAAGCACAAACACAATAGCAGCAACGGAAAGGCACGGGATCATAAGAACCCCGAAATTTCCAATGAAAATACGGTTATTTGTGGAAGTAATCCACCCGTGAAAGCGATCCCAAAGTGATTCAGTGGGCCGTTGTAAAACAGACGAAGCCATTAGTCATAGTAAGTACGTGTGCGAAGAATGACTCAGCGACAGGGATCCTTGCACCAGGAACGTCGCCTACACTACTATTTTACCTAATGTTAAGCTCTGTAAAGCCCGTCAGGGGTAGGTAATTATGCTTATTTTTTCTTGGGAGCCGGCTTCTTGGGTGCCTCTGGCTTTTTCTCCTCGGCACGGGAGACCACGACAAACTCGAAGTCATCCATTCTATTGCCAAGGCCATTCACTGTTTCTTTTTTCATTCGGAGATCTCTTCAAAGGTGTACTGTGGAATATAGCCGCCAGTCTTGCGACTGTAAACCCCTTGCTCCTGAATGTCCACGAGGCGGTATCGTGTGCCAGGCAGAGAAATGTGCTCACCCTCCTGATTGTACTCCATCACAGGAGCCACTTCACGAGCCGTTCTCGGGTTTAGAATACGGATAGCGGCATTCGGTTGATCGCGCTTAAAGAACTGATCATATACAGGGTTACCCTTGTTGGTATAGGACCCAAATCCCTTATCTTCAATGACATCACCTGGCTTCAGTTTTGCCAGGCCGGTGGCATAATTTCCAGTCACGGCTCGACCAAGTTCTTCTACCTTGGCTGGCGGAAGTTTCTCCAGACCAGTCCTCAAGTTACCGGAAATAAACTCTGCCATCTTAACCTTGTCAGGTGTGGAATCATCCATTTTTCCTGACCGCAGCAGTTGATTAACTTGCTGATAGTACTTGATGCCATCCTGACCGTAGAGCGAGAGTGCCGCCTTCTCGTTCTCGTTCATTTTTTGGAATGGGGCAACAACCTCCTGGTTAGCCGCCTTTATTTTAGCATTGGTGGCATCATCGTAAAACTGCCGTTCATTTAGACGCTTCTCAATACGGTAGTTTGTCATTTGAGCCGCTTTATCTACTCTCTCATCCTGATCTGCTGTCAAACCGCGTGTGGATTTGTAGTTGCCCGGCAAATAAGACTTCATTTCATCCGCTTGAGAGGATGGTTTGGAAGCGGGCTGAGCTGCTGCCTCCTTTGCCTTCGCGTAATCTGCTTTTGCTTTCTCAAACTCGGCCTTTTTCGCTGCGGCTTGCGGTGTGCCACTTGCGTTTACATAGTCCTTTCCAGCTTGAGTAACACGGGCTGAGAGTTCTTGTAGGGTAGGTTGGGGAGCTGCCTGAGGGGCTGTCGGGGCTGTGCCACCAGCACCTTGGCGTTGCTGCAACATTGCAGCCACTTTTGTAGTAGCCTGAGAGACAGGCTCTGGCAGTCCTACCAGGCAATCCTTGCCTGCATCAATACACGTAGCCGAGCAGTTCTTTCCCTTTCGGCAACGCTTCCTACCTCCACCAACCGCATTGCGATTGGCAGTACGAATTGCTGAGGCTGTTGGTTGCTTCTTAAGCATTTCTAATCACTTTTTAGGCGCCTTGGTGTTATCTGCGATCCAAGCCGCTTTCTTCATTTCTTCGGGGGTCATTTCCCGACCAGTCTTCTTGCGGAACGCAGCTTTCAGCTTGGCCATACGGGCTTCACCCGAGCTGCTCTTCTTTGCCCGGATCTTTGCAGCTTCTTTGTCGGAGATGGGCTTACCGTCTTCGCAGCTTTCGCCAGGCTCTACACCGTAAATGTCACCATCTGCTTTGATGCACATGGCGAAGTCGTACGCGGAATCCTCACCGAAGTCGATACCTTCTGCACAAAGTTCTTGAAACTTCTCCAGCGCCTCCTTGGTAAAGTAGCTCATTGGTACATCAGATTCCGTTCTGCTAGGTTTTACCCTCTTGCTGGAGAATCCAGCCTTTCAGGTCAGACACGTATGCTCTCAGGGTCTCAGCTTGGTCAAAGTGCCAGGAATCTCCCGTCTCAATGTAAATTCGTGTGTGGTTATCAATAGCATTGAGGCAATGTTTTATGACGGGATTCCAAGGCTCTCTTGTCGGTGTGTTCCACGACCGCCGATTAGAAGTGGCATTCTCCATCTTCACACTCTGCTTGTTTGTGGAGGTGCTCGATCTGGTATGCCATTTCCTCTAGGACTTGGTTACCGTGAACGTCAATAAGATAGTGATCAATGTCACGTTTGCGATCAATTTCTGACTGGCGGTTCGATGCCATTAGTAAGACCGGACCTGTGAATGCAGCTTGAAAAGATAGCATCAGGTTGAGCAAAACAAACGGTGGTTTATCCCATTTGGCGGAGGTTGTTGTATTTAACAATATCCAAAAAAACAAGGCACACGCTTGTGTGCCGATAAACGTCCAGCTGCCGATCACCTCGGCGCATCGATCTGCAAGTGTCTTACATTTGAGTGGTTTCGGTTTTACCAACCGAATCCGTGTAGGCACTCCGTTCTACAACAAAGAATACCAAATTTTACCCTCAACACGGGTACCGCAGCTCATCAGATGTAGAATACGGCTTATCTACATAAGAAAGGTGGGTGGGAGAAGTGTCTCGAACTCACCCCTTGATCCACACCCCTTCCTTTCGCTTTGGGACACCTCCGACTTAACGGGCCAGACCTCGCGGCACCTGACTTGTCCATGCAACGTTATTATACCCTACTTGCCCTCTGGTAAAGTCCACGGCGAGCGGATCTCCATGGTGCCACCGAGTAACTCCTGCGCCTTTGAACCATCCGGCGGATGCTCAATAAGGACGGCACCGGTGTTTTCGTCGTGGGTAGTCACTTCACTTTCGAAAAAAATGTTTGAAAACTTTTCTCGCACTTTCTCGTTGTCTTCCCGTCTCCACTGCTCTCTGATGTCGTCAGTTTGCTTATCCACTGACTTCATTGTTAGCTCCGTTTTCCACTCTACCCAGTCAGGGAAGCAGTGGTCCATAGCCAAAATGACCCACCCCTTCCCCCGAAGGGAAGGAAATGAGTCACATAGACGCCACAAGATGTCGTAGATTATTGCGTTTAGTAGAGAGTATCCCACTAAGGATTAGGCGGAGGGGGAGGAAGTGAGTTCCTAAGGTTAAAGTCTTCCTCGGCTTTTTGCCGGGAGGAGTCAATGCCAAAATTAGCTAGGACAGCGGTGAATACACCGGCCAAGAAGGTAGTATGGCCCCGGTTCTTGTTGGCATCGTTCCAGCTCAAAGTGAGTAGAACCCCGCACCATAAAAGGACAATCAGCTGTACGATGGTTGTTACTTTAGGGTGGTTGTCTTTTTTCTTCCGTGTTTTAGGTCGTGGACTTGGTGAGGTCATGACCTTAACGTTTCTGCTTGATTTTACCCTGCCCCCCCCCCAGGGGGGTTTT
>Ga0208161_1000490_pt1 | contig 22563 bp, 24 predicted proteins | sample CB_VirMetaG_3_FD_184538 | JGI IMG/M metagenome (GOLD analysis project Ga0208161, IMG submission 184538) | Freshwater to marine saline gradient viral communities from Chesapeake Bay - CB_1508_1S Viral MetaG (SPAdes) (version 4) | ecosystem: Environmental > Aquatic > Marine > Coastal | place: USA...
AATGATTTTGTATTTTGTGGTTGATATTTATTTTTAAGTTTTCTTAAAAAAGTTAAACCAAGTTTATTTCCAGTTTTTTTTTTTTCCCAATATTTCCAATTCTTAGCGATTAAATCAAAATCATAATTTTCTGCATCTTTCTTACTCCAATTAATATAGAGACCACTACCAATATTGTCACCTTCTGTAATATTATGTATAGCCATACCAACCTTAATCCAAGTATCATATTCATAACATTCATCGGGAAGAATATTTAGAATTTCTTGTATTTCCCCAGCGTCATATTGTCTTTTTGGTACAACAAACTCCATCATATCATCATCTTTTACATCTTCATCACTTGTAGTAGGTGATACTGGAGGTGATGATTTTGGAAGAGGTCTTTTCCAATAATTCGTAGCATCGCTACTTTGAATAATATGTTTAGTAATATTAAAACTATCTTTATAATTAACTGGGACTTTTTGTCGTTGGTATATATCTACATTCTTAGGTTTATATGAATAAATCATTCGCATATTTCCACCATTTCTATATACATTGTTATCAAACATTTTCATATCTGTATTCTTAAACTTAATATCTAATATTTTATTTTTTTGGTTGAATGCTATTAAATCTTTAAGAGTTGATTCATAATCACAACAAACAAAATGATATGATACAGCAAATCCGTCAATTTTAATTTCCTTAATATAATCTTTTTCTTTCTCACCATCAACTTCTTTATAGATTGTTTCATGTTTGATTTTAATTTTCTTCCCATGACTGCTGGTAATAGCAAAATCAGTTTCTGGATAATATTTCTTTAATGTTTCTCTAACTTCATCTTGAATAATATCTATATTCTTTTTGTATTCATCTTCATCAGTATAGAACATATCAATATCATAAAATGGTTTTACTTTAGATTCAAGGTTAGTCCATTCAAATAAATATTGTTTGTTAGATTTACTATTATTAATCATAGTTTCTATTTCTTGTTTAGTAGTTATTTTGATTGGATTAATAAAAGCCTCAAAATCCTTTTCACCTTTAAAATCCTTGAATTGCATTATATTAGTAGTATCCATTTTTATTTTATTAATAGTTTTGTTTTTAAATGCTTTTTGTCTATCCATTTATACTTTAACATAGAAAATAATTTTAGAGAAATACCGCGAAATGACAAAAACTTAAATATAATCTATTATTTTACTTAATATTATCGATAAATACCCATTTATAATCTTAAATAATACCTAAAATAACACTTAAAGGGGTAATAATTTTAAAATTATTACCCTTAAATACCTAAAAAAGGGAATAAAAGAGGATTATTAATACTTAAAACAATAATATCTATATAATAATATATAGAGAAAATGAACCCAACTGAAAAACTAACTACATTTGCACAAACTATTATAACTGTTAATTATAAATCTCATCCTTTATATAATACATTCTTAAATGAATGGGAATTTAAAATAAATTTTCAAAACCAAATTGTAGAAGAATTATATTTATTTGATGAAGACCAAAATATTATTATTACACATAAAATTGAAGATGATCTAAAACATAAATATTTTAACTTTTTAAAATCTATCGGTATAATTAATAATACTTAAATATTAATATCTATACTATTATATAGACAAAATGACAATATATAATGGCTGTAATGGGTCTTTAAATTTAATTTATAAAGGTTTGCTTGTTAGTTCTTTTGCATTAACTAAAAAGAAAACTTTTGAAAGATATGAATATCAAGGTGAGTACTTAATACTTCAATCCATGAGAGGAAATAAAAATATAAAACAAATCATATATACTTTAACTTATTTTTGTAATATGATTTATAATAGAAAATTAAATAAACAACCTATAAGAAGAAGCGATCATGAATTTTTTTTATCTTCTTTATTTGGTTTAATGAAATTAAAAATAATTGATAATGATGAAACTAATGGATATTTAATTATGCCTAATATGATTGGTAAAAAAAAGTTTATTTAATTTCCTTTTGATAAAATTGTCCTAACTTATAACACCCATACTCAAAAACTAAAATTCCTATTGTTAAATATCGATAATCAATATTCATTATATTATATATTAGATTTTATTTCTTCAATATCTACTCCTATATAATTTCTTTTTAATAACTTACATCTTTCTCCAACTATTGTATTATGACATGTCATATCTAATACAGTATCATCTTCATTACTATAAGTTTTAATAAAGTAATCTATCATTTCATCACATCTTGTAATACCATTACCTTTTCCTTTTCTTATAGGATATTCTAATAATGTTGTAGGATGTCTTCCTTTGTGTCCTTCTTCTTTAAGTATTACATTATCTTTAGTTACTCCTTGTTCTCCCCAATATGCATTTTGTCCTCCGTACTTAACATTTCTTTTAGGGTGAAATTCATTCCCTACCATTTGTGGATTATATGTTCCTCTTTTTTTATAATAAATAAATATTTCCTCCATTATTCTTAATGGTTGATATTTTGCTGTTAAAAATCCCGTGCTATTATTCTTTAACCAATTATAATTATATTTTGGTTTTTCATACTTTAATAATTCATAACTAAAAGGTATTGCTGAATGTAATGCTATAATTCCATTAGGTTTTAAAATTCTCCACATCTCTCTAAACAATTCATCCCATCTTAAAGTACTATCCCACTTTGCTTTTGTTTGTCCGTTGAATGGTGGATCAGTATATATAAAATCTATACTATTGTCTTCTAATGTTTTTATAACATTATGAATATCCCCTTGAATATATTTTATCATTATATTATACTTAATATTTTTTTTAAAGTAATTCTTCTAAAGGTTTGATATATTTTTGTAATATATCTATACAATCATCATACTCATCTATACCTCTATCATTTCTTCCCCTTTTACAAATAGTATATTCACTACTTCTATGTTCCCAGCCATATATCCCGTCTTGACATCTCCACAAATAAAATACTCTTAAATGAGGACACTTCTTTAAAATCTCATCACCCTTAATTAATTTATTTTCTCCAAAAAATAATGTTGGGTATTTGTCATGTTGTATTCTTCTACTTTTAATCTCAATAAAATATTCTTCATTATATTTATCAAACTCATAATATTTTCCCATTTCGGGATTTAACTTTGACTTAAACAAAGTTCCAAAATGTTCTTCTAATATAGAATGTATTTCATTTTCACTTTTGAATCCATAACTTAAATCTTTTCTTTGTTTTTTATAATCCATTATTATACTATATTATATATTTTTTTTTGGAGAAAACGAACAAATGAAAAATGTCTGAGATAAATCTCAAAAATAATTTGTCTCAGCACACACCCTCCAAGTAGTTTTTTTTTTCGCATTTACCCCAGACAATTTTAATCAAAAGTTACTAATATTGGATTTTCTTTTGTTGCTCTTCGTACTTTTAATTTATAGATTATTTGTTGTTTAATAATCTTATTATTGTTTAATTCATCTTGAACTTCTTTAGTTATTATTGGATTTACATGATTTTTACAACAAGGGCTTCTATTATAAAATATACATGCTCTCCTCACACTTGGTAGATCACCCCACCTACAAATAAACAATACATCATTATATGGTTCTTCATTTTCCATATATGTTGCTCCATCGAATATATAATCATTCTTTCCCCACTTAATAATCTTTTTCGCCTTAAACATTATCTCGTTTTTTAAATTTGTATTTGGTCTTTGTTTTGGTGATACATTCTTTAAATACTCTTTTAATTCAGTACAATTTTTTATATAATCATCATACTTAAAATCTTTGATATAAAAATCTATATTATTCACTATGTCACTTTTTGTAAGTTCTTCATCTATAATAACTCCGTGCTTCTTAAACAAATTGACAATATCTCGTTTTGAATGTGATTTATCTACTAACATTTTTTATATATTATATATTATTTTTTTTTTATAATATATACTTAAACGATGCCTTACAAAACTGGTTCTATGAAAGGAGAATTGACAACTGCCGAAATACGCAAACTTATAAAAGCACATAATGTTTTAGTATCTATTAAAATCCCAAAGGGTGCTTCAAGAGAAGATATAATTAATATTGTTGCGAAGAATGGTTATGAAGTTAATCATGAAAAACAAGCCTTAGTTCCAAAAGTTGAAATGCAGACAAAGAAAACAATTACTTTAGAAAAAGCAAAAGAAATTACAAAAACTAAACCCTTAACTGAAGAAGAAAAGAAAAAGAAACAACAAGCAAAACAAAAGAAAGAAGGACAAAAAGCATTTCTTAAAACTGTTATACCTAAACCTCCTCCCGTATCTAAACCTTCTAAAAGTGTTAAGGTTGGACCGCCACCGAAACAACAATCTAAAAAAGAAGATGAAGTAAGACCAGCAAGAAAAGCAGCCCCACCAATACCAAAAGCAAAAGATTTTGTAAAAATTGGTGCTAAACCAAAGGGACAAAGAATAGATACAAATGCGCCGAGAAATGTTGGTAAAGTAGATACTACTAAACCTAAAAAAACAAAAGAAGAAAAACTTGCTAATCGCAAAAAACTTGAAGATATTGAAAGTAGAATAACTAATTTAAAAAGAGTTAAAAAGGTTGGATTACTTGTAGATGCTATAAATCAATTTAATCAAATGGAAGTTGGGAAATCACTTAAAAAACCATTAAGAACTTCGAATGAAACTAAATCTAAACTTATTGATAAAATTGTTGCTTATGATATTGATAAAGTAATTGATATTGATATACCAGAAAAAGTTGAAAGAAAAAAAATGACTGAAGAAGAAAAACAAGAAAAGAAAAAACAAAAACAAGAAGAATCTAAAATACAAAGAGAAAAAGAAAAACCTTTTAAAGGATTAAGAACATTTATAAATACATTATACACTAAGTATAATAAACTACTAAGAGAAAATGAATATAAAGATGTAAAAGCATTATTAAAGAAAATGCAGAATGAGTTTGATGAAGCAGTTGAAAAACTTGAAGAAGATGCAGATGAAAAAGATATTGAACTTGATGATGATATATATAATGAATTAGAAGATGTATTAGGAAAATTTAAAAATCAATTAAAGGATATCGCTGAAAGAGGATTGAAAGGTGAATTTACTGCCGAGTTCAAAAAGGCACAAAAAGAACAAGCAAGAAAAGAAAGAGATAGTAGATAATTATTCATCATCTTGTTCCTTTTTAGGTTTCTTAACATATACCGATTGCTGGACTGCTACACTATTACCCATCATTTTCGCATCCGCTTCCATCTCATCTTTAACTTTGGAATATTTACCACTCAAATATATTTTTCTTAAAAGGGTTGTCGAAATCGATTTTCCCATATATGCTTGACTATACTTTAATAAGGTCTTACTTAATTCTATTCTTGTTAATGGTTTACCAGTTGAGGTTTTAAATAAAACTCCCATTCCATTCATCTTCAAATAATATCTTAATATCTTTCTTAAATTTGGATCTTCAATTGGTAAATCCAATTCTTCATATTTTTTTGAGGTTTTGTACTTATTTAATACAAAATATATTTGTCCCTTTGCTGGTACAACTAAATAATTATTTTCTTTCTTTTCAGTATCACTTAATTTATTATATGCTGCTTGATTAATAGCCATCATACCAGCAACATCATTTCTAAAAGGCATTCTCGCATATATATTAAATAAAGTATATGCTTGAAGTAATTGCATTTCTTTTTTTGTAATATCATCTTTGGTTTTCTTTTTGATTGGTTTTAAATCTTCCCCCATTTTATTTATCATCTCAAATACTTCTTCCGTTGTTGCAAAGTTCTTACTTTGTTTATCACTTATAACACCACTCTTTTGTTCTTCTTTATATTTATCATTCATATCATCTCTTAACTTTCCATATTTTTCAAGTAACTCATCATATTTTTCGTCATGATTCAAAGCCATTAAAAGTACTATAATCGCATTCAACATATTTCTTTGAGATAAATAATGTAATTCACTTATTTTTTTCATAACTTCATCGGGATCTTTTAAGAAATCATAATTGTTAGTATCGAATAATTTTTTTAATTTATTAAGGTTAATCACATATTGTTTAACTGTATTTGTTTTTATTTTGGGTCGTGATTTTTGTATTTCCTCAATTGGATTTTTACTTTCTATTGTCATATTTATAATATAATAATAGATTATTTTTAAAATAAAATAACGAAAAAAAATAAGAAACGGGTTTATTCTAAAAATATTAAAAAAATGTCTGGGGTAATTGTCAAAAAATATTTGTCTCAACACCTCCCTCTCAACTACTTTTTTTTTGCAACTCTATCCCAGACATTTTTTTCACATTCTATATTTTGTAAATCAATTAAATCTAAAATCATATCTTTTTATTTTCTTTATTTCTTCTTCTTGTAAATCAACATATTTTAATATTTCTCTTTGTGTTCTCAATAGATTATTGACGAGTGATATTAGTTCATCATTTAATTTATCTTCTATTTTTTCTTTTTTCTCTTTCTTTAAACAATCTTTAAAAATCGCCCAATAATACAACATCTTATATATCTACTTTAGAAAATATTTTTAATTAAATTTACGCGAAATAACAATTAAACTGTCCTCCTTCAATTGTTGCAATCTTTACAAGTTCAAGATACACACGAAGCGTGTATGTTTGGGCGGGTAATCCCGCTGCCTTATAAACAAGATCCATACCCTTATTGTTGACACGCTGTCCCTTATTAGGTTGAATTGCAGTCCATCTCATATTACCACCAAGACCAACAATACCTCCCGACTGCTCGTGTCCTTCAAAGGTTTCAGTAGTCAGTACTGGAACTGCGGATGACTGGTATTCGTCTCTAACAACCATAGGAACTTTACCCTCCGCATGTTGAGTAGTATGGAATAGTAAAGCGGGATTGCTTCTATCAACATTAAACTCATACAAATCATTATATAATAGATTAATTGCGAGTGTTTGTCCGTGCGGTACATCCTTTGTAGCAACACCATTTAATAGAGATACGGGTGTGAAATTAGAGTTTCTACCTAATCCAAAAAATACTTTGGAAACAAGACGACCATTACCACCAATTGGGAATGTAAGGTCGGTGAATGCTGCTTGGTCACCCGTCCTCTTCGCAAGTCGGTAATCGAAATACTGGAAAGTTAATTTTGGATTTTGCTGTGCGTATTTCTGCATTATTTCACCATCATAGGTAATACTATCATAAATAAGTTTTACTTCATCTTGATTAATCAAATATTCAACTTGGGTATTTGCGGGAGTTCCACCATCCGTAGCATTAATACACATACGGCGGGATAGACCAGCAGCAGCAAGGCTTTCAGTAGCGGGAGTAAAAGTAATATCTATGTGGACTTCTTCATTCAACATAAACATAGGGAGTTGATTGGTTTTAAGGAATGGGAAAAGGTCACTTAAATAAACCGAATATACTGGGGCATCTGCGATTGACTGTGCGGATGTTCCGTCGTGGTGCATCCATGGTAAAAGTTCAAAAGCACCAGCACCACCAGCAGCGGGAACTACTGGATTGCGTCCAACATCTAATCCAACCTTTTTAGCAGAGTTAGGTGGTTTGTCAGTTGTATCAGCAGTTCTATCATCATATACGGGCTGGTGAGATATACACCTCTGCGACAAATACTGCTCTCTCTCCTTATTGTCCTCATTTGAAACAAATAGGGACTGATACTGGTGGAAAGCCCAATAATCATCAACAGAGCATACCATCTTATTACCAATCAAAAGTTGTGCCGACTGAACTAAATTAGAAATACCAATATTAAGAGGGTAATATGCCGAAGTTGTAGTTAAAGGAGTTACAGCAAGTGTAATCTTTGAATTAGAATGTAAAAAACCAGCGACACGCTGAAGAGTAAATCGAACTCTATTTTGCGAGAATGTTACGGGGTCAATCACATCCGTATGAAGCATTTGTCCGTAAGAAGAAGGTATAGCGCCAATTTTTATTAGATCCGGTATGCGGTCAGCAGAAACTGAATCGTCCATTTGATTATCAGCCATTTTATATATTATAATATATAAAAACTTTAAAAAAATAAAAATTAAAAAATATAATTAATAGAAAATAATTTAATTTATCTAACTTACAACTTGAACTCCTTGAGTAGAACTCCACGCAACAACAACCTTTGATTTAATAAATAGATATGCGGAAATAGGGTTTCCATCGTCTAATCCAGTTGTCATTTGAATAGAGAACTGCGAGTTTGTGAAATCCACGCCCTCACTATCAAGCATATCATAGAGGACACCAACACCATAAACAGCACCAGTATCGGGCATATATCTATAACCATTTGTACCATTTTGACGAACAGTAAAGTTGCGATTCGCAGTAAGAGGAGACGCAGTAGTTCTTGTGTGATGTTTTTCGGGAATAATTGACGATAAGAAACCCTTGATAATTTGAGGGTCTACAACAGTTGTCAAATTTGTTGAACTACGAACACTTTCAACTTCAAAAGCACTTGGGAAGCGTTCGCCATTACGAAGGAAAGATATAGTTTCAACATTTGCTAATGCTCCTCCACCCGCAGTAGAAGATTTAGAAGGCATATAAGTAAGGAATCCATCTTGTCCTAAATTATTCACAAAATTAGATGGAACAAAATTTACAAAACATCCAAGAACCTTTGATAATCCAAGATTAAAGTTGATAATACTATTCGTGCTTTCAAGAGTTGAGAAATATGAAGTAATAGAATTAAAAGCCAACATACCAGTATCGGGAGCATCCATACCATAACTGACTTCACAAGCAACTTCAAGTCCACTTAATTCATAAAAGCAATTCGCAATATTTGTGGTGGTTCCATCACTTGAATAAAAAAACTGACTATCGGGAGCAAGGTGGATTTCCAATTCAAGAGGAACTTTAGATAATGGTAACATAGAAGCACCAAGGGTTAAACCACTTGGGAGTGGAATACAAAACTCTTTACCGCGGACATCAGCATCCGTTGAACCACGAACAACACTATCACGGAATGCTTGATAGTTAGGATAGATTAATGCAGTTTCCGTTAAATGTCCCGTGACATCTTGCATACCAGCCATAACTGGAAGATATGAAGACATAAAACGACCATAATGTCTAATGTGTTCGATGACTTGTTTAGTTTCAGCATGACGGAAAACCAACTGATCTATGACACCATAAATACCGAGTTTGTGAGACGCCATGAGTTCAACAGCAGCAGCATCAGTCGGCGGCAGAGTACCCGCAGCATCACGCCATATATTTAACTTACCAGCAAGACGAAGAGTAGATAAATCAAGCATAGCATCTTGACGACCAAGTGTAACAGTTAATACGGGATTACCTCTTGCGTGAGAAACCTTACCACTTGCGGGAACATTATTTGGTTGAATGGAAAGATATTTTTTAGCAACACTCATTTTATATTATAGTATATAAAATAAATTAAAATTAAAAATTTAAAAAAAATACATAGAAAATATTTATTTAGAGAGTAACGGTTACTGAATCACCGCGAATCGATATTCTACGAAGGTGGAACATGAATGAGTATAAGAGTTTGTTGTGAGAACTTGGTAAATCAACACCTCCAGCAGTTCTTTCATTATATAAGAGTTGTAACTGATTGGTCTTATTATTAAGATTTGCAACCCCATCATTAAGAGCATAGGCACGACCAATTAGAAAGTTTCTATTGTAATCTACAAAAGATCTTGGAACAATACCCGCTTGATTTAATGCTTTTTCTAATTCAATAAGAGGCTGTGCTGCTATTGATACACCCTTATTAATCTTTGATACAACAATTGGACGACTTGGTACAAGTTTGTCGTCTATTTGAAACTGATACGAGGTAAGGCGGTCAATAATACCAACTTGTCCCGAGCGGATAGAATGAAGAGCAATATCCATGTCGGTTGTTTCCTCCTCACTATATGTAGTGTTTAGACCACCAATTAAATCAGCAGTATCATAAACCTTCGCATCACTCGGCATAATAATACATGATTTTACCCTTGTATTAGAAACTGCGAGATTAACTGTCGCATTACGATTGGATGCTAATAGTGAATGTTTGTAGTTGGTAACACTTGGAATATCAATTTCTATTGAACCACCTTCTCTCATCTTCTGCATCATTCCCGCTTCATATCGGGGATCTACTCCTACTTGCTGACAAACAATTTCCATATTTGAAAATGTACATGTTGCGGGGTATGAAGTTTTCTTTGCTAAAATTTGTGTAGTACCATCGGCAACTTGAACTCTCTTTGTATCACATGCCGCAGAAAATACAATATAATCATTTGAAGTTGCTGCTGTTCCAGTTCCTCCATTATTGTTTTGGAATTCTTCTACTGTTAATTTAACATATCCACCATCAAGTGTTATATCAGTAATTTTAGGATATGCTGCCGCACCAGCAGCAGTCGTCCATAAGTTACATTCTACTGCGTGAGGGTCATCATCTTTACATATACCAATACGCTCACCCTTGACAAAAGGACAATTATCAACACTAACCATATTATTTTGTTTTCCTAAAAATATGTCGGTTCTATTTTGTCCGTTGCTGATATTAAGTGCCGTTCCAGCAGCATCTACACCATGAAATACTGGATTTTGTTTAGTTCGGCGATTACGATTGACACTATCTAACTGTTTAATAAATCTTGCTGGGTCTTCAAGGTCAATTTCAATAAATAAACCATTTGTCATAAGAACGGGAAAGATCTTATCACCTCCATCAGCAAATAGACCCGTGTGTAATGGAAGAGAAAGTTTAGCAGTTAAGAAATCTTCAGCAGTCCCCCAATCACGAGCAGCGGGAACAGCCGATACGGGTTTGTAATATGGATTGGTGTGTGTATCAATTAAATTAGATACGGATGTACCAAGTGTTCCGCGATTTTCAACATTATTCATTAAACATCCTTCTTTTAATGCTCTCATCTTTCTTAAACTATCATCAGCATCATAAGAATACTGAATTTGAACTTTTGCGTTATATTCAGTTATTTCTTCAAGGAGAACGGCGCGATTTCCCGAATAGATGCGAATATTTTTAATAACTGACTGACCCCCGATGAATGGATCAAGTTGAAGGCGGGTTGGTGTATCACCCGATGGAATCGCAAGTTTAACATCAAACTGTAAATAGCTATTTTTACCATCCATAAACTTAACAGTTGGCGGAATTTCAAAATCTACTCGGCGACCATTCTGCCCCGCAGTTCCCGAATAGGACTGCCCGTTGGTAGAAGGAATAGAAACTTGTGTTTGTGAAATCTTGATTTTATCATCATTTCTCCAATAAGAACTCATTTTATAATATAATATATAAAATAATTCTTAAAAAATAAATTAAAAAAAAATAAAAATTATTGTGTTCGCGAAACAGCTTGGGTTATTTGCTGTGCTGATATTTGACCTCTTTGTTCGCTCAAAATATCCATTTGTTCTTGTAATTTACTTTTTGCTCCCGATACTTCTTCGCCAATTCCCTCCGTAATACTACCAACTAATCCAACAGCAGCACCAACACCTTCTAATGCTAATGCCCAAGGCGTTACACCACCCGAAGCAACGCCCGCTAATTCTAAACCACTTCCTACTATATTTGCTATATTACCAATACGAGATCCAGTATTAGAACCAAAAGCATCCCAACCAACTTTACCCGAAACCAACCTTCCTACATCTTGGTACACATCTATAGCACCACCTAAACCCGCAACTCCAACTTTACCTAATTGTGCTGCTTTACCCGAAACCTCTTCTACGACTTGTGCTGTTGTTTTTAAACCCGTGCTTCCAGCAACTTCACTTGCTCTTGCTGCTTCTTGTTCTGCTAATCTACCTTCACCAGTATAAGTTTCAACTGTTCCTACTGGTCTTTGTGCTACTGCTTCACCAGCACGAGGAGGATTAGTTAATGGGGCGCGTTCAGCACCAACTTCTTTTGATAATACTTCTGCTCTTGTTAAAGGTGCTTCAGTATAACCACCAACTAAATAACCCGCTCTTTTAATACCACCTCTTTTAGCAATAATTGCTAATTTACCACCACTTGTTCCACCACTTAATAGATTTTTTTGTAATTTAGCAGTTCTATCTTGGTCTTGCTCTCTATTTGCTTCGTCTAATTGTTCTGCTAATGTTGTATTAAAATCAGCATTTGCTTGGTTTAATTGCTGTGCTTGTTGTGTTAAAGCATTTGCTTGTGCGATTGAAGCAGTACCTCCATAAAGTTCCATTTTTATATTATAATATAGTTTTTTATTTTTATAAAATTAAAATAATTTATTTTGTCCTTCAGCAATCTTTGTCTCAAATCTAATATATGCCGTGGCGGGGTTAGTTTGGAGGTCAAGGTAGAGAAAACTATATGGTGCGTCTTCTATTGCTTTCTTATATAAATCCATAAATATATTGGGAAACATATCTCCATATTCTTCATTTATTTTTTCTAACTCTTTTTGGTTCTGCTGTTTCATAATAATTACATCACTACTATTGTTGCGAATTAAACCACTAACAGCACGGAAACTTTGAGTTGTGAATGCTAATAATCCAATTCCATAATGTCTAAATCTTGTTGCTAAAAATGATACTGCATTTGTTTTTTTAAAATCTTTTGTTAAAATATCATCTAAAACTAATGCTACTGTTGGTCTTTCAAAATCTTCATATTTTTTTTGAGATTCTATTAAATCCGTTATCATCTCATCAGTATAATGATCTTCGCAATCAAAATATTTATTCATTAATTTACCTTTGGGGTCAGCATTCAAAGTATTACTAATAATTTTTACAATATCAAACTTATCTTTATACATTTGGGGATTACATAATAAATTAACTAATAAATTACTTTTACCTTGTTTAACACTACCAACAATCAATAAGAGTGATGGAGGTTGGGGTAGGTGGCTATGTATATCAGCATATCGGTCATCGGGGTCGGGGTCTTTTACTTTAAATACTTTCGGTGGAGGTTTATCCATTATATAAGTATATTATATATTTTTTTTTTATATTTTAAATAATATAAATGAACAAACACTTTTACATTAACCTTGAAAAAAGACCCGAAAGAAATTTAGAAACTATTGTTGAACTTAAAAAATTAGGAATTAAAAAACCAAATCGATTTAATGCTATATCGAATAATATTCCATTAGTTGGATGTGCTTTATCTCATATTGGTTGTATTGAAAAAGCCAAAGAGAATGATTGGGATTATGTTATAATATTTGAAGATGATATTAAGATTGAAGGAAAACAAAAACTAATTGAAAAGTTTAACAAATTTATTAAATATGATTTTGATGTTTTATATTTAGGTTGTTGGAATTATGTACCGCCAGTTAAAGTAGAAAAAGATTTAGCACGAGTAGTTAAAGCATCTTGTAATCATGCTTATGTTGTTAAATCTCATTATTATGATACATACTTAAAGAACCTTAGAGAAGGAATTGAATTAAAATTAAAAGATCCAAATAATGGAAAATATAATATAGATGAGTATCATGATATATTACAACAAAAAGATAGATGGTATTGCATAACACCAATTCATATAACACAAAAAGACGGATGGAGTGACAATTTTAATGAGGTAAGAAATTACAGCAAAATTATTCAGCATATTCCAAATTAATATTTATATAATAGTATTCCAGCAAACTTAATACATAATATTTTTATTTTATCTTTGCTACTTATATAAATATCTTTACCTTTGAATTGTTTTCTATAAACCCAAACTTTATCACGTTTATCAAAAGATATATTTTTATACCCACTTTTATTATCTGTTCTTATTTTATTATCACTTTTATTTTGATTACAAGTATTACAAACTATATTTCTAAATTGTCCGTTTTGGTGGTTATGATCCATACATTTTCTATTACTACCTTTACGGCCTTCACATAATTGTATATTACATAAATCACAATTAGTAGTATTAAGATATCTTTGATATATTGCTTCATAATCACCTATTAAACCTTGTGTTTTCCAATTTCCTATTCTTTTTGTTTTTATAAATTGTGGTCTTTTGCGATATTCTTTATTTTTTTGATAATATTCTCTTTGATATTGTTTTTTATCAAATACCATATTCTCTATCTAATATTTATAGTAAAAAAAACTTTAAGTATTACATACCGAACTAATAAATTCAGTTGTAGATGGAGATATTAACATATCGGCTAAATTATTATTACCTTTGAATTTGTCTTTTGCTATTGTATTATTACCATGAACTATTGCTGTCATAGTTAAATATGGATTTGTTAATGCGATTGTTTTTGATTTACAACTTTGAGTGATTCCTAAACCTTCTGCTCGGTTACAGTTTATAAAACCTTTAGTTTTATCGTACCAAGATTTATGAAACATCATCGTTGCTTCATGAATTAATTTTTTATTATTTCCACAATCAATAGCATAAAAATCATCTTTGGTGTACGGGGGATATAAGATTATCATTTTGTCACAACCAACGCAACCCGCTTTATTTTCTTTTAGTGTATGATATGAGTGTGATATATATGTAGGTTCATATAGATCATCATCATCCATAAACACTACAATGTTGTTGTTTGCGTTTTTGACTAATAAATTTCTTTTGCACCCAATACTTAATTTATTTTTATTTCGAATATATTTTAATTTAATTGGATTTATTGCATTTTTAAAAGTTACATAATCTTCAATTAATGGTTCTGTGCCGTCATCATGAATTACTAATTGTAATTTTTTATGTGGGTAATCTTGTGCTTTTAGATTTCTTATTATGAATGGTAAGAATTTGCGTCTTTCAAAAGTCGGCATTAATATAGAGATATTTGGTAGATCACTCATTTATATTATTATTTAGATAATTATTTTTATTTATGAACTCCAAAACCAACCTTTAGATATTTCTTCTTCTTTCTTTTTTTGTAAGTTGATATAATCTTTAATAATTGATATATCGGCTTTGATACAAATGATGTCAGTTTTTATTTGGTTTAATGTTCTATTTATTGAATGTTGAGTATTCTTCACATCCTCAATAGGTTTCACTTCAAGGGGATTATCCATTTGTATAATTAATATTACATAAAATATTTAATTTCAAAATAAAAAATAATTAATATAATAAATGGCTGATACTGGGTTGTTACAATCTTTTAATATAAATGAATTGGCTGGAGCAACTGGATTAATTCTTGGAGGTGTAAGTGGTTTATTAGTTGTTATATTTAAATCAAGATGCTACTGCAAGTTTCGTGTTGGATGTAATGATAATTGTTCCCTATGCATGTGTGAAAGGAAACCACCACCCGATACAACAAATAATGATGATACTGATGAAGAACAAACAAAAGATGAAAAAAAAGTATTGAAAACTACTAAATCTAAACCACAACAAGACGGAGAACCTCCAGCAGAACAATTAATCCCCAATGATAATTTAGTATAAATCAAAAATGTCTGGGGTAGAGTTGCGAAAAAATTTGTCTCAACCATACCCTCCAAGTACTTTTTTTTCGCAACTCTATCTCAGACACTTTTGTTTATTTACCATTTTTTATATATTTTATAGTGAAGTTTAATGAGAAATACAAAAAATAAAAAAAAATAATAATTTTTAATAAATAATAAAAAAATATTTTCTAAACTTTAATAAAAAGAGATGGATTTTTTACCGAAAGTTCAAATGGATTTCATACCCAGCGATAATGAGAGTGATATTGACGCAAACGAAGAAGTTGAGGAGAATGTTGAGGAGAATATCGAAGATTTTGATGAAGAGAAAGATGCTAAAGAAGATATTGTAGAGAAGGTTGTACCAAAAGCCAAATCGAAAAGAGAAGATATGAATGTAAATGAAATATTTAACTTACCCGATAATGTTGAAGTTAAACTTACAAAGAAAGGTAAACCAAGAAAACAAAGACCACCTATGACGGAAGAACATAAAGAGAAATTAAAGGTCGCAAGGGAGAAGGCTATGGCGTCAAGAATTGCAAAAGCAAAAGAAAGAAAAGAAAATTTAGAATTAGAGAAACAAGAAAAAGAATTATTGAAACAACAAAAACTAAAAAGAGTACAAAAACTTAAAGAAGAGGTAAGTGATGAACCACTTAAAGAAAACAAAAAAGAACCAATATTTACTAAAAAAGATTTAGAGGAGGCACAACTCCAAGCAATCATGAATTACGACAAAATCCGTAAATCAAGAAAAGCAGAAAAACAAGAACAAAAAAAGAAGGAAGCAGAGGAGGAAGCATTACGGAATCAATTAAGAAGGGCAGTAGCACCACCAAAACCCGAATATGCGAACCCCTTTATGAATTGTTACTAATGCGTCACTTTAACTTAAATCTTTTTTTAAAATCTTTAATAGAGGCTTCAAGTGTTGGTTTATTCCATAATATCCAACGACTTAATGCTCCAGCAGTCATAGGGTCATTCCAATTCTCGTTTTTCTTATGACGATCCAAATATCTTTGTTTTCTTTCTTTATCTTTATGAATTGTAAAATCACTCATTCCTTCACTTCCAAAATGAACGGTCTTTATTATCTTTAATTTCCCATCTAAATAATGACTAAATATTGCTTTCCATTTTTTATGTTTCGCAGTACCTTTTTCAATTTTCATATATATAGGCATTTAATATATGAAATAAAAAAATATAATTACAATTATTATTTTAAACTATAAAATCCATCTTTATCAATAGTATAATTTAAATCTTCACTTGTTGCTGAACCTTCACTATCACTTAAACTATCTCTTCTCATAAAGTTAGGAGGTTTGTAATCGGGATCCATCTTCGCATGTTCTTTAAACTCACTAATTAAATCTTGTCGTCCGTGCAAAGCAAGAATACTTATAATTTCTTCAAAAACAATTTTATCCATTTTATATTATAGTTTAGAAAATAATTTTTGAAAAATTACCAATGAAGTAACCATTTTTCCCTTAATTCATCTTTTGTTTTTCCCTCATCAATATCCTTTTGTAGTTCCGCCATAAACTCTTCCAAAGTCCATTCTTGTTTAAAAGTACAACATAAGAACTCGTTGAACCATTCCCAATCATTCACCCACCATTCATTCGCATTTAGTTTATCATCATAATCATCGCCCCACTCTTTGTAGATCATCATAACCATTTTTATATTATATTATATATTTATTTTATTTAAATTATTTCAAATTTTTTTTTTTTTTTTTTGGTTTTTTTTCACCTTCAAGTATTTCTTCAATAATACCTACTGGAGTTCTTCTTATTTTTTCAATCTTATAAATTACGGCAGAGGTTCTATCAACATTCGCATATTCTCCATCGCTGTCATGTATAGATGTAGTTATATCGGCAATCATAGTTGATTTAGTAACAGTAAAAGTTATATCACTTGGATTACCCATAAAATAATCGGAGGCAGCAGAATACTTATCCACTATACCAATAATTGGAAGATTCGCACCCGTAGGATTACCTCCAATTGCAGTAGCCCCTTCTAATATATTACTTCTAATAGTATAATATGGTCTCAATACACTTTTTTGAATATCGGTTGCTGTAATAGTTGTGCTTTGTGTTAATACTGCTACTTCATTCCATAGTTCTAATGGTTGGGCGTTTAATGGTGTAAAACTCGGACCAAGAGCATAAAAAAACTGATCTATACCACCCGATTTAAGTGCTGTATAATTTACTACACCTTGCGGGAAAGGTAATCCAGTATGAAACATAGTTGCTCCAAATTGATTAGTAATAAAATTTTTTGTATCAGTTTGGACTACTTCTGCGTTTGTCGTTGGTCTATATAAAGCTCCACTATTTTCATTATCAACTCTTCTTGTTAAAACATTTTTACTTGATGCTGGTGCGTTCACAGCATAATAATCAAACCCTAAAATATCCCAAAAACTATCTTCCCAAGTATCTTCATCAAAACCCCAATTATCAATATATATACCACCATGTGCGTCAAATATCTCGTAAGGTTGAATATTTGGGTTCATTCCCGAATATTTAATAGTATTATATCCTTTAGCATCGAAATCATTTATCATAGTTGTAGATTTTTCGGGATAAGGTTTAACTCTATATGCTTGATCGTAACGAGCATAAGGTTTAAAATTAGGACTAAAACCAAATTGAGGAGGTCTTGGATTTATTTTATAAACTGTATTTCCCCCATCTTGATTTTTTGCGGGTGCTTCAATTTCTCTTTCAGTTAAATTAGCGGGAGGACATAAACTTTTACTATTAATAAATTCACTTGGATCTCCCGCAGAATTATCATTACCAACATTATTACCAGTATGAAATCTTTTTAATTCAAATCGATTTGTAGTAGTATTATATTCTAATGCTGGATTATTAGCACCAATATAAGTTTGTGTCATATATGGTGAAAAATCTACCATTAAACTTAGATTTTGCCGTGATCTTATATGATTAATAGTTGTAGCATAACTATATACATCATCGGGATTTCCGTTGTCATGATGGGCGGCGGCACGAACACCAATATCCGTATTCGCATATCCACTATAAGGTGTTATAATAGCTGTACTATATGCTGTTGCGTGGTGGTCGTATCCACATCTTCTACCATATTTTAGTCGTTTCAATCCAGTCCCAGTTGGATCACTAAATAAATCTAATGGTATTCCACCTACACCATTAGTTCTTAATTGTATTAATACAACATCATCTAATCTTAGTCCGTATTGGTCGTAATTATGCATAGTATAAGGTGTAGCAAATCCATAACTAACTCCATTATGATTAAAACTTGTGAAGTTTTTAGGATCTACATAAGTATCTCTTGCGGCTTCATCCCAATAAAAAAATACGGGGGTTGTTGTCATAGCAATATTATTTGGTGCTCCTCTTTGAGTAAAAGCATCATCTCCAAAAGTTTCGTTATATGGTTTTACTCCATCGTTGATAGTGGTATATTTATTAAAGTGGAAAAATCTACTATTTTCACTTGTTGGTATTTCTAAACTTCCTCTATTAGCATCTTTGTAATATTCAGTATCTTGTAAATTATTCCATAATTCCGGATAATATCCTTGAGTGTCAAAAAAATCTCTTATAATCTTTAAGTTTTCTTCGGTATATAATACATTTATCACAACATCGATATTAACATTATAAACTTGTGTTATTATTTCTATATCTATTGCTGTTGTAAAACCTTCATAAGGGTCTATAACTTCAGCAATTTTAACTCCAATATGATCGTGTATGGTAGGCATATTTACTGATGTATTTAATAATTTATGCATCTTTCTCCCCGATTCAAATATCTCGGGTCTTTTAACGGCAATATATCCAAAAGTAGAAATATAATCAATACTATTTTGTGATATATTACCACTTGTAGCTGGTAGTGTTTGGGCTACATAAGCATTATATGTTACTTGATTAACATTATACATATTTTGACAATTGATAGGTTTATATGTAGCAGTTTCAATAGTTTTAGTAAGTGGTCTTACATATTCGTCTTGGTCGTATATTTCAAAAGTATTATGGTTTCTTGTTTGTATTAATTGTTGGGTGATTTGATTTGCTACGGCGGATGGAGTATTAAATCCACTATTAATTTCAACATCTAATTTATCTCTTACTCGATAATAAGTACATTCTTGAAATATACCATTATGATATTTTTGTGGGAATTGTTCGTAATAATAAGGTTTTTCACCTTCAATACCAAAACTATATCCAACTTTATCTTTAACAAATAAAGTAAATCTTGTATTATCTATTTTTTGTTTATAATGAAATCCCCCCGCTTCATCTGTATTTTTAAACCAATCTGCAAAACAAATACAATTTTGATTTATACTATGGTTGCCTAATGGTAATCCTTCATCAACAGTATCCCCCTTTGTATAAGCATCGGGATAATCTCTTTGGACTGATCCTCTTACATCATAATAAGCGATATATCTTCGAGGTTGAGTAATATAATTTGGATATTCATTTGATGTAATAAAATAACCATAAACTAATGGTGCTAAATTATCTCTTAAATCAACTGTTTCACCAGTTACTTCTTCCGTAAAATAACTCCTATAATAACCTAATCGATATTTAGGATCATAACTTGTAGATTTTTGATTGTAATAATCAAAAGGAGTTGTTTTAGTGTATGTAGCCACATTATTACGACCTTTACTAACACCTTTAAACTCTATTGTTTGAGGATTACCCGCCCCTACTTCATTAATAAATGCTCTTTCTAAACTAATTTTATCACCAACATTTAATCTTATAGTTTCATTTAAAGGATTAGTGAAAACTGCTGGATTACTATTATTTCCCGTGCGACTTTCTATTGAAGCGAGACGATTACAGTTAATAAGTTTTGTATCGGTATATTCACTCATATTTATATAATATAACTATATAAAAAATAAATGATAAAAAAACAAAGTTAAATTAAACCTTTTTCACTCAACATCTTAAATTTGTCCTCATGTTTTTCCTTGAATATATCAATCTTATCTTTTCGTTTATAATAATTGTATAATGATTTCATTTGTAGTACATCTTTATTATTAGAATAATTTTCTCGTTTCTTATCCTTATACCCATTATGATAATGTGCCTTTGCTCTTTCGCGATTTTTGATTTTGAATTCTTCTTTGTTTTTTGTTACTTCATGATAATATTTATTTTCTCGTATTCTCTTATTTTTGTAATTGGTTAAAAGTCTTGCAATTTGTTCTGCGGTTAGATCCATATTGTCTATATATTATATATAGATTTTAATTTTTAAATATTAACGAAAAAAGAATTGTCTGGGGTAAGTGTTGAAAAATATTTGTCTCAACACCCCTCTCTCAAGTCGTTCAAATTTAATGATTTACCCCAGACATTTTTTACATCCTCTGCCGAATATGAAAACATACAACAGTTTTCCCAGTTAATGCTTTACAAAAGGTTTCATTCTCATAAACAATATCTACATCAAAACTATTAATCAATAATTCTTGTGGATTATTTAATGCTACATATACCCTATCGTGGGGTTCAAAATACAATCCACCCGTTTCATTACCACTATTATCAAAGCGAGGTAAGTGTGCGATAATTTTAGATGTTGTACCTTGTCTTGCATTAATTGTATTTTGTGTGAAATTATTTAATCTTATAAATAATGAAATATTTGAGATAAGTAGAGGAGTTGTAGAACTTTCATTTGTAGTAACTAAATTATTTGGAGGAGTTAATGGACGGCTTACGGGATCACCAACAAAACCCAAAGTTGCTTGGGTATTACATAAACTGGTAATTTCATTACCATACGCATTACTTCTTGCCGTAATAATCAAACTATCATATCCAGCCATACCACCCGAAGCATTAACACCTTGCGGAGGTAGTAATCCAATTGCCCCCGCCCCGTGACTACTTGTAGTTCTACTAAAATTGTTCCAATCTCTCATTTCAATACTTAAACCAAATACAGTTTGATTGTATCTTTGAAGAGATCCCCAATAATCATGTTTAAAATATAATGCTTCATTAAATAGTGGATAATTAGAATAATGGTCTATACCAGCAAGGGTAATACCACGACCCGCAGCAACAGTTCCACCAACAGCACATACTGGATACATCGCCCATTTACAAGAATTTATAGGATTTAGACATTCATTTTTAACAGCACCTCCCGCCCGTAAAGTTGTATAATCACAAAGTAGAGTATAAGCATTAGCATCAGTTCCAAGTTCAATCTTTAGTTCTTCATTAGTTAAAGTAAATCGAACTTTGGTATAATTATCACTATTAGTATTAATATCATAAACTGTACCAAAACTTGCGTTATGTGCTCCAAAATATGTAACAGCATTACACCAAATTCCATCTTGTCCTAATTGTGTTCTTGAACCCGATTGAAATACTCTTAATTCATTACCATATCTTACAACGGCAACATCAAAAAATCTATTTTGACCTCCAACTGTAACACCTTGTCTTAAAGCACTATTAGCAGCGGGTTCAACAAAATAAGAAGGCATATAATCATAAGAACCATCGGGATTATCCCTTCTTACATTAATTCTTGATAAACCACACATCCAATTACCTCCCGCCGTATTTGCTTCACTAAAATTAAATACACATGTTCCGTTATTTTGTGAGATTGGATATTGTCTGCTCTGCACATAGAAACCTCTATCCGTTGTTGATGTGACTTTTCCGTTCAATTGAGTAAAAGCATATCTTGTATCATCTCCATTAGCATTCAAAGAAGTCCAAGTAACACCAGCAGCAGATAAGTTTGTTTTTGCTGTTTGCTGTGTAGCAACAAATTTAAAACCTTCGAATACTTGACTGCTACTATCATATTTACTACTAATCGCAACATTAGTATTGCTATTATCAACAATTAAAGATGGATGAAATGCTGCTTCATTAATACCTTTTTGAATTTCACCGACCATATCATCAATATTAACTTCATTTTTTACATCTCCA
>Ga0208161_1000492_pt1 | contig 22549 bp, 35 predicted proteins | sample CB_VirMetaG_3_FD_184538 | JGI IMG/M metagenome (GOLD analysis project Ga0208161, IMG submission 184538) | Freshwater to marine saline gradient viral communities from Chesapeake Bay - CB_1508_1S Viral MetaG (SPAdes) (version 4) | ecosystem: Environmental > Aquatic > Marine > Coastal | place: USA...
GCCGAAGACTCTGACCCTTGCTGGAAAGGATATCAACAAATGGGTATGAAAACTAAGAATGGTAAAAAAGTACCCAATTGTATTAAAATGGGTGAAGAAGAATGCGAGCCTTGTTCTAACGAATATTCTGAAATAATTATTCCAGACGGTTGGAGTGCAAGCGAAAAAGTTTATAACCAATGATTCACTACCTTTATATTCTATTTGATAAAGAAGGAAATTTTTACATAGGAAGAAGATCCTATAAAGGGACTAATGTAGCATCTGATAAATACATGGGGTCTTCTAAAAATAAAACTTTTTTGCCCATAGAAAAGAAGATAGTTTCATTTGCGAATTCATTACAAGAGTTAAAAAGGAGAGAAAGGTCTCTCATCATGAGGTTTATCTCTAATGAGAGATGTAAAAATTTAACTATTCCTCCCGTTAAAGATGCCTGGGGAACATTTAAATGGATAACTGATGGAAAGAAAAATATTCAGATAAGAGATGAGGAGGCTATTCCAGAAGGATTTAAATTAGGTAGAACTAATCCCTTCGGAAATAAACATCCAACGGAAGGAACTAAACAATGGATAAAAGATGGAAAAACAAAAAGATCCATTGAATGTCCAGGACCAGGTTGGAAACTAGGGTCATATTATGATGAGAGTAAAAACTTAAACCCTAAGGCCACCTTAGGTATGAAATGGATAACAAATGGAGTAAAAAACAGACTGATAAAACCAACTGAGATGCTCGAAGAGGGGTGGAAATTTGGAAGAATCGTCAATTAAAATTCCTGAAGGCTGGAATTCTAAAGGTACCAAGGATTTTTCCGTTAAGTTAAAACCGGGGAAACCTGCCGATGCCACGTCATGGTTCGACGTGCAGGGAAGACCTGTTGTGAAGAAAGGTAGTACCTGGGTATTGCAGAGGCAGAAACCCGCTCCGCCAAGAAAACTCTCTCCGCAAGAAATTGAGCAGAAGAATGGCGGGCGTTCTGAACAAGTTCAGAAACCCAAATCCGACTCGGGAGGGGAAGGGAAACTAACCCCAGAAGAGCAGCAAGAGTATAATACTTTTGCAAAAGTAACCGAGGAGGGATTGAATCGTTTTACTAAAAAGTCCTTCTACCCTAACCCCGAACAAGCGAAGCGAGACGAGGAGAATAGGAGAAGGAGGGGAGAACCATACCTCAATCTTTCCGAAGATCAGAGATCTGCCATTGGTGCATATACTGGCCATTGGGACTGGAATATGAACTCCATGCTCAGAACCGGTAAGGTGGAGCAATCTACTAAGCAGAGATTGGAGGGCAAGGATCCTCCGAGTGATAATCAAGTCAAAAAAGCAATCGAAGACCTAACCTCCGCTCTTGAATCTCTACCCGATGCTCCTCCAGGAACATTTCATAGGGCGGTGAGCGGATTTGTAAATACTGGGGTGTTTAAATCTGAGGCGTCTGATTATATGAAGCAGTTGCAAAGCCTCCAAGAAGGTGATGTTATTGAAGACCCCGGTTTCTCAAGTTTTACCTCCGCTGGCGCACCGGTGGTAGATAGGTTTTTAAAGGGTGATCCTGATTCAGACCAAAATCTAGTCTTCGAGGTTACATCTTCCAAGATGAAAGACATTTCCCCAATTAGCAAATACGCATCCGAAAAGGAACATATGCTCCCTCCAGGTGCTAAATTCAGGGTCATTGGTAGGGACTATGGCCGTAGTAGAAAGGCTGGTAAGTATACAGTATTAAAAGTAGAACAAATTTAACCATGGAAAATAAAGAACAATCATCGGGCCTCGATAGTAGAATGTCAGATATGCGTGGTGTGAAAATCACCAGAGCAGGGGATAATAAAACAGATATGGCCGAATTTGTTTTACCAGATGGATGGTCACTTGATCCCGCCTTTGGTGAAATTCCATCGCCCTACGAAAAGAAACAGCACCTCGAAGGCCAGCATGATAAGCAGGCCGAAGAAACCGAGGATGATGATGCCGATATGTCCGAGCAAGAGTACAATTATTGGTCTAAAGAATACTCTGAGCAAACGGATTACGCGGATGATGGTAAAAAGTATACTCATACTTATAAGGACTCTAAGACAGGCCGTACAAAGAAAGTCCGTTATGGAGCCAAAGGTTATTCCATCGCCCCAGGTACCAAGAAAGGCGATGCCTATTGTGCCAGATCCCTGGGAGATGTGAAATCGGAGGGGATGGATTGTTCCGGTCCCGATAAAAATACTCCCATGTGCCTATCTCGTAAGAAATGGAAGTGCAAAGGAGCTAAATCTTCTAAGTAGGGGTTTACAGATCCCGCTCTGTGGTTTAAAGTAGGATAAGTCAATTATCATAGGAGTTTCTATGACCACAGCATTTCTCTACATTTTTGTATTCTCTTCCTGGGGTTTGGGACTCTTATCTTGGATAGTTGCTCTAGGAGATTTTATCAATCGCAGCAACCTCCGAAGCCAAGAGCGGTATTTGGAGATTACTCAAAAGAAGGCGCTCTTTAACCGCTTCAATGATATTAGCGGGATCCAGATCCCGAATCCGACTCAATCAGAAAAAGCCAAAAAGACCCCTTGGGGGAAAGTTGGGCAGGCTGAAGAGAGCCCTGAACTGATCCCAGATAAAATCAAGGAACTCATGAAATCCTCTCCCAACCACCCAGAAGTGGAAGAGATTGATGGAAGCGATCAGATCCTTGGAGTTAAATTCGAAGCACGTGACTATCCCCCGGTATTTGGTGATGGGGACGGAGAGGACGACGAATGAAAATCCCGGCATGCGGAGTTGAGTTAATCAAAAGGTTTGAGGGTTGCCACCTCAAGGCGTACCCCGACCCACTTAGTGGAGGGAAACCCTATACTGTTGGTTGGGGCTCGACAAAAAAGAAAGACGGCTCGTCATTCGCCCTTGGGGAAACAATCACTCAAGAAGAAGCCGATAGTCTTCTCCTATACCAACTGGAGATGGCATATCTTCCGCCTCTGACCCGCATCCCGTATTTCAATGAGATGTCACCTGAGCAGGTAGGTGCGCTTCTCAGTTTTGCATATAACCTGGGAGCAAGATTCTATGGCTCGCAGGGATTTGAAACAATCTCACGGAGACTAAGAAACCGCGAATGGGACTTGGTCCCAGATGCACTATTACTTTACCGCAATCCCGGTACTAATGTAGAGGCAGGCCTAAAACGTCGGAGAATCGCCGAAGGGGCGCTTTGGTCTAAGGGATTAAAAAAGGACAAAATGGAAAAGCAACAAATAGTAGCCCTACAAAATACTTTACTTAAAAAAGAACCTCTTCAATCCTATCAACTTGACTTCAATTTGAAGAAACAGGTCCAGAAGGGCAAGGGATACCAGATTATTGACATCGTCGATGAGGGAGTTCACTCCAAAGTAACCCTAGACTATGGAGCCGGAGTTTGGTATATCTACAACCCACACTGGAGGGTGCAAGGGATCCGTGATGTAGTTTACAAACCTGAAGGCCATCGCATCCTCCAGGTAAAATACTTCCCTCAACGTGATAGTCGTACTACCCACGCCCATCGCATGTGCTTCTCTAGCTCGTGTGCGATGATGGCTGACTTCCTTAACCCCAAAGCGATTGATGTTGCAGAGCAGGAAGATGATTATTACATGAAGAATTATGTCTTCAGATATGGTGATACCACTTCCGCCGATGCACAAATCAAAGCTCTCCGTGACCTTGGTATTAAGGCATCTTTTCGCAAAGATCTAACTCAGGCCGATGTAGAGGCTCAAATTGATAAAGGCATTCCTGTCCCTGTAGGTATTCTTCATCATGGTCATGTCTCCGCCCCACGAGGAGGTGGGCATTGGGTCTGCATTATTGGTTATGATAAAACCAACTCCCAATACATTGTCCATGATCCCTACGGTGAATTAGATCTTGTCAACGGAGGATATTATGGCTCGACCAATGGTGCCTCTCAAAGATACCCCTATGCCAACTTTAACAGACGTTGGATGGTAGAAGGAATGGGAAGTGGTTGGGGGATTATTGCAGAAAAGTGAGTGAAGAGCTAAAGAAATCCTTAGAGATGCTTTATGCGGCTCGGTGGAATGTACCTCGGGCCGCTTCTTATTGCGGGATTCCGAACCAAGAGATGATGCGGATATTCAATGATTGGCTACTTGGTGGGAAATTACTACCTTAAATGGTGCATTTCCCCTACCTGATCTGGGCATAGGGTAGATTAAAATATAATAGGTGAGATGCCTTCGGGGTCCGCCATTATCACTTTATGCTTTTTAAGGTAAAACAATGCTTGATTTATTTGTAACTTCACCATATTCTCATAGCCGTAGTGGCAGACTAGAACCCACTGAACTTGAAAAACAACTGACTGATATGTTCTTCGGTACTACCAGCTCTTCTGTGAGTTTTCCGAAGTACAATATCTACCGTACCATGGATGGCAATCCATATGTAACCTTTATGGAGTTTGCATTGGCCGGTTATAAAAAAGAAGATCTTGATGTAAAGATCGAAGGAGGATATTTATATGTCTCGGGTAAAGGTGACTCTGAAGCAAAAGACCGTGAGTATTCCCATAGAGGTATGGCTCGAAGAGATTTCAATGTTAAGTTCTATCTAGATAAGGATGTTGAAGTTAGGTCGGCAAAGTTCTCTGACGGACTTCTTACCATTGAGTTGGAAAAACTGATCCCTGAGGAGAAAAAACCAAAGTCCATTGACATTTGGTGAATAGTAAAAACTATTTTTATTCTTTAGAATAAATTCTCTTTTTAGCAATTGGATCTAATGTCCATTTTTTATTGGCGTTAGGTCCACTTTTTTTATGTAACTTTGAATTAAATTGCTCTCTTTCTATCATTAGAAGATTACCCGTTTCTACCTCTTTTACCCAGATTTTTCCTAAAGATGCCTTTGTAGGATTCCTCGCTTTTTTATTAGTCCAGTCTGGACCGGGAGAGTGAATACTTCTTTTTCTTTCTCCTGTTTCTATATGTATCCACCATTTAGTGCCAGCTGTATTATTTCCGCTCCTTTCCCATTCCTCACCTGGACAGTCAAAAGTTTTACATAACTTTCCTGTTACTTTATTCCTCCACCACTTTTTACCAGTATCGTGATTTCTTCTAAAAATTGCCCACTCTTTTTTACATTTTTTCAAAAATTTTCTTTCTCCAGTAATTTTATTTATACATAATTTTTTGCCCTTACGGGTTTTAATACTATTAACTACGCATAGTTCCCCCCATCCACACGGGGAGTTAATTTGATTCACCCATTCTGGATTGTTTGCTACGTCATATTTGTTATGAAACCAAGCTTCAAAATATTCCGCAGTTCTCCTCTTAGAAAAAGTTCGTTGAACAAATTTTCCCACTGGATTAAAAGTTTTATCTTCAAAAGATCCTAAATAATCATCTTCCCATGGCGTCTTGTACTTTGAGGTACGTACACCATGGTATTTATTTCCGTGCTCGTCATAGGAAATATACGTATAATGATATTCCATACATATTTACTCAAGTATATAAATTTAAACTAATTCGTCTAGTAATAAAGGTAACAGTCGGTTAAGAAAGTGGCATAGGGATCCACTGCACCCGCCTAGACCTGATAGAATAATCAGGTAGGGTTCAATTTTTTCCGTGACAACCATTTCAGAAGTTAAAAATTCTCTTAATAAGATTATTCAGAATAACGTAAAACATTCCGTTTTTCTCTGGGGACCCCCTGGTATTGGTAAGTCATCTATCATGCGTAAAGTTGCTCAAGATAACGATCTTGAGTATATCGATTTGAGGATTTCCCAATTAGCTCCAACGGACGTTCGTGGCCTTCCTTATATCGAAGGAGGTCAAGCACATTTTGCTCCACCAAGTTTTCTTCCAGTAAAAAACCGAGGTATCTTGGCGGTTGATGAGTTTAACATGGCATCTCCCTCGATGATGGGGATTGCCCAGCAACTTATCCTTGACCGTCAAGTCGGCGACTACAAAGTCCCTGATGGATGGTTTATTGTTGCAGCAGGTAACCGTGCAGAAGATCGTGCAGCTGTGTCCCAGATGCCTGCACCTGTGGCCAATCGCTTCATCCACTTCAATATCGAGTCGGATCTTAATTCCTGGAAAGAATATGCCATCAAGTCTGGTATCAATGAACAGATTATCTCGTTCCTAAACTTCCGCCCTCAACTTCTTTTTGAGTTCAATAAGAATGCAACCGCTTGGCCCTCGCCCCGAAGCTGGGAATTTGCCAATTCTCTCCTTGATATTGATCTCGATATCGCTTCTGCAGTTGGCGACGGGACATCTGCGGAGTTCTATGCCTACCAAACCATTTACTCCAAACTCCCCGATATACAAGGTATTCTCTCAGGGGAAGATGTAGAGGTACCCCACGAGCCTTCTCTGATGTATGCCGTTTGCGGTGCAATCGTCTCCCGTGCCAAGTCTGCCCAAGACTTCTTCAATGGGATGAAATGGCTGATTAAGGGTACCACTGAGGATTATGTTGGCCTGTTCATGGGAGATGCCATGGTGGCGCTGACCGCTAATAACCTCAAAGGTAACTTTGTCAAACTGGTGGCAAAAGATTCCCAGGCTAAGGCATTCCTCGTTAAGTACCAGGAGCTTCTCAAATGAGCATCGAGCAAAATCTAGTTAAGTCTAGGGTGAAACTTCTTAAAGAATCGCCCTTCTTTGGCACTCTGCTTCTCAATACCAAGTACCGGGTCACTGAGGATATCTCCACTGCTGCCACCGATGGGGACATTCTTATGCTCAATGAGAAGTTCATGGAGTCCCAAACCCCAGAGCACTTCCGCTCCATCCTTCTCCACGAGGTCCTCCACATGGCTCTGGAGCATATTGAAAGGATGAAGGATGTGTTCAATTCCGATCCCCTAACTGCCAATCTTGCAGCGGATATTGTTGTCAATGGTATCATCCAAGACAACCGCCTACAACTCCCCAAAGAAGCAATCACTGACGATGATCTAAAGCATCTCAGTGTGCGGGAAATCTATAGTATCCTCCGCCAAAAGCAACGAGAGGACCCCGACTATCTCCAAAAGAAGTATGGAGATAACGGTACTGATGTGAACCAATGCCTCCAACCTGGGGCAGGAAAGCAAGACGGGGATAAGAAGTCCCAGCAACAGCAACAAGGCGGAGAAGGGCAGGGTAAGACTAACTGGAAGGATGTTCTTAACAAGGCCGCGACTATTGCTCGGAGTAAGAATGCTGGGCCTATTGGCTCTGGGATGAGTAGAATTTTCAAAGAATTCCTTGAGCCTACCATCAACTGGAAAGACCTTCTCTACAAGTATATCACTTCTGCTCGGACTGATTTTGAAGGGTTTGATCGCCGAATGATTTACCAAGGCATGTACCTCGATGATCTTGGAGGCGGGAAGATCAAGGTGGCTCTGTTCATGGATACGTCTGGATCGGTGGATGAAGAGTTGTTGTCCGAGTTCTTTGCCGAGGTAAAGTTTGCCATCAATGCCTTCCCAAACACCGAGGGCGAGATGTGGTATTTTGATACAGAACTCTATCCAGAGGGAGATATTCGTGACATCGACAGGCCTCAGATCAAGGGTGGAGGTGGTACCTCATTCTCCCCTGTGATGAAGAAGCTACAACAAATCCACGAGGAGGATGCCTCTTCTCGGACAGTGGGTATTGTGTTCACTGACGGATACGCGTCAATGAATATCCTCCGGCCTGATTGTGATGTGTTGTGGTGCATTAGCCCTGGCGGAGTGGATGATAGTTACTTCAACTTCGGAGATGTGGTTAGGATCTTAAAGTGATAGTTTAAAGTCTAATATATAGACTTTTGAACATGTCAACTCCTGCATTTGAAAATGGCTGGGAGGTTCCTGGCCACGATTACCAAGCACATAGTGGGGCCACGGCAGACCATGGCCCTACTTCTGTTGTATATAAGAAAGGCGGGGCGAGTGGCAAGTTAGTTGCCACCGAAACTATTACCTATGATGGCAATAATAATATCGCAACTAGAGCGATTGAGTGGGAACCTGATACCTACCTCTGAGGAATAAATCATGCCATACTACAGTAATCCACGAGAAACTCATCCGTGGGACGAGCCAATTAGCGTAGCGAATAATAAAGCATTTACCGTCCATCAGCTCGCTGACTCGCGGGGGATTATTGTAGATCCGTTTGGTTCTAGTTCCGCAGCTACGGCCACAAGTGCTTTTGGAGAAGGTCTTGTCGCTCAACTTTCTCCAGTATTACAACTTGATGGGATATACGGATTTGATTCTGAAAAGTTTGAGCAATATTCCGCATTTGGTGGGACGGTTGGAGTAGATAAGGAGATGTCAGTCTCCACCTCTACCTCCCCAGGTTCCTATGCAGTTCTCCGCTCCCGTAGAGCAGTAAGATATCGCTCTGGACAGGGAGCAGTATGTAGATTCACCGCAGCATTTACTACTGGTATTGCAGGGTATACTCAGAGAGCCGGATTCTTCACCCAAGAACAAGCTCTTCAGATTGGATATGATGGAGAAAGGTTCGGCATCCTAAGATTAAATGGAGGGAAGGCACATATCCACTCCTTCACAATCACCACTGCGGCAACATCCGCGGGTGCAGTAACAGTTACTCTAAACGGAATAGCATATACCGCCAATGTAACTACAGGGACAACTACGCAGAATGCCAAAGAGATTGCCTCTACATCTTTTCCAGGTTGGTTGGTAGAGCAGGTCGACAATGAAGTCCGTTTTTTAAGCGAACAGGTTGGACCCCTTGCCGGAGCATTCTCTATCTCAGGGAGTGGGGTCGTTGCGACAGGTGCAGTATTACAAACCGGAGTTGCTCATACTCAACACTGGACCTACCAAGAAGATTTCAATATAGATAAATTAGATGGCACAGGTCCATCCGAAGTAAACTTAGATACTACAAAACTAAACGTATATCAGATCAATTTCCGTTGGCTTGGAGCTGGGGAGATTAGATTCGCTGTTGAGGATCCAAATAATGGTAATATGGTATTCTTCCATCACATCCATTATACCAATCGCGAAAGAGTTGTTCACCTAGATAATCCGTCTTTAAAGGTTGGCTATGTAGTTGCTAATACATCCGGTATTGGAGGAAGTGCAGTTGAGATAGTGGGTGGATCTATGATGGGAGCCATTGAGGGTAATATTATTCCAACTACATATCCGGTTGCGGCAAGGGGATATAGGTCAGGTGGAATGAATACGATTAATAATGTCTATCACCTACTCACCATAAAGAACCCCATTATTTATAATAGTAAAATTAACACAAGAGAATTATTAATACAAAGTATCAGTGCTTTGGCGACCATTGCATCATCAGCTCCTGGTACCATGTTTGTATATATCAATCCCACATTGGGTATTGATCTAACATTTAACTCATTTAGCCAAGAAAAAGCCGCACTATACTCAACCACTACAACTACAATAAATGCAACACTGAATACCCCGATCGCTGCATTTAGTATTACATCCGCAGCTCCACAATTCATCGATCTGTCATCGTTCAGGATCGCTATCCCGCCTCAATCGTGCGTCTCTGTCGGTTTTGTCTCAGGAGATAACATTAATACCGCTGAGGTTAATGTAATGTTTATTGAGGACTGATCCATGATATAATTGAGGGGTATTCAACGACCCCTCTTTCTATGTCTAATCTGGTCAAGTTGATGTGGGTGACGCCCGAGAGAAATAATTTGATCAAAGACCTATAAGGGTCTTTTTTTTTGTTTATAGATAAATATCTTGATATTTAATACTACGATGTATAAACAATTTAAAGGTGTAGATCACATAGACCCTTTAAAGAGCAAATTGATCTGTGGATTTGATGTGTGCTCAAATGTAATTAAGAGTTGCTTAAAATACAATAAAGCAAAAAGTAATGCTTTCGTTCCCTATAGAGTACGCTCTATGCCGGCACCTCAAAAGTTTGGTGATATAGCCGAGTTTTTAATAGAAGATAAATGGGTAATCTGTAAATTTGGTGGCAATAGATGGTGGAAAGAAGCAAAAAAATTGGGATATTCGCGTACTAATACACGCGGGACTTTTTGGGTGCATGATCCTTCTACCGGAAAAGAACTTATGGTAAGAAACAAAATGGACATTCCTATCGGATTTGTTAAAGGTAGAAATACGACTATATTAAATATAGAAATTTTACGAAAAAATTCTGGTACATTGCGCGGTAAAAAAGCTTTCTTTAATAAACAAACCAACGAACTGAAGTATTTTAATAAAAATCCAGATGAAAACATTTGGGAAAGTGGATTACCAAAACAAATGAAAATAAACATGAGTAGCGCAATACGGCTTTCTCAAAGACCCGATCTAAATCTTGCTATTAACAACATAATTAACTATTATTACTTAGGAATGTCGACTACTCATCTAGCAAAACTATATGATACAAATCATCGCACAATCTCTTTACTTTTAAAGCGAAATGGTGTAAAATTAAGACGTAAAGCCGCCAATAAAGCGGAAAGAGAACTTTCAAAAAAATTGTACAATGACGCAATTAGTTAAATTGGTTCATGTAACTCCCGAAGCAGAGCATCTCATTACTGATATGGCAAGAGTGTCTGCACCCAAGAACCAAGGGAACTATGATACTGCACCCAGACTTATTAAATATCTGATTAAACATAAGCATTGGAGCCCATTTGAAATGGCTACAATGTGTGTAGAAATTAATACTACTAGAGACATTGCAGCACAGATTCTCAGGCATAAAAGTTTTTGTGGCTTTCAAGAGTTTTCGCAACGCTATGCCGATGTGAAGGATCTTGGTGATATTCCCATTCCAGAACTCCGCCGCCAAGACACAAAGAACCGTCAGAACTCCATCGACGATCTCGATCCTGAGCTGGTGAAAGCATTTAAGCAACGGATTAAGATGCTCTTCGCCGAATCCCAAGAACTCTACGATGATATGCTCGAGGCTGGGATTGCCAAAGAATCCGCTCGTAAAGTTTTACCAATGAACTCGCCATCGAGACTATATATGCATGGAACTCTACGAAGTTGGATGCATTACATCGATCTTCGTAGTGCTCATGGTACTCAGAAAGAACATAAGGACATTGCGTGGGCAATCTCTGATATCTTCGCGGAACAATTTCCATCCATCCAACAGGCTATCTGGGAGATCCAAGGTGAGCCAACTCAATTCTCTCCCACCGAGTACAAAGTCCCTGATGGTTTTACCCTTGTCCCTACTCCACGTACCCAACAAAAAAGGCGCCGGGAGCGCCTGTGGAATCTAAAGAGTAAGATTATTAAGTGGTTTGATAAAAATATCTTTGATATTTGATGTCAGTCTACATATAGTTTCTTGAGAAGAAGCAGAGTTTCAGGGGCGTTGATGGACTTGGAGTCCACAGCGCTTCTGATTCTTTCTGCAACTGTCTTTTCTTTTTCGCCGATGAGTCCTTGAGCGATCTTTTCAGATGCAATTTGTGGGATCCATTTCTTAGAAACCATACGAATAACTTTGTTGATTTCATCCGCCGAAAGTTTGCCATCATAAGCAATTTCTACGGCAAGCGCAAGAGCATTATCAATATCACTATCTTTCCATCCCTCCAGACTTCCATCCAGAACAGGGTCAATGATATTGTAGATTGTTTTGATTGACGGTCCTAATTTAGCAAGTAATAGTCTATCGGATAATTTATCCCAACCAGCAATAAGAGCACCAGCCACAGCTCCACTGGCTGCACTGAGAATTGCCGGAAGGACTTGAGTTGTGAACCAAGTGGTGAGCATAATACATTACCTCCTGATTGTCCTTAAACGAAAATTGTCCCCGCTCTATCTTTCGTGTGAAGTTGGCCGGGTAATTGTGACAACGCCCATCGCCATCGCGAGCGCCATAGGGCGGCTGTGCCCACTCGCCGGCTACAAAATACAAATAGACCCACTCGGGGCAGGGCGGCGCCGGAAATCGCACCTTTTATAAGAACGAGCTAAAAGTCGGGATACCAGGCGATCCAAAATCCTCCAGACTCTTCCCTCTCAAATCGGGTACCATCTCCTCATACCCATCTGGCACCTTCATCATATAAGCCATCCCTGGAGGGGCGTAGTAGGTAGTCACATCTGCTCCTCCATCACTCGCTGCTTTAGTCACCGAGACTAAATTCGGCACAACCACATCCCCTACTCCACTCGATTTGGGGTATTTGAGAACCTGGCCGGCGCAGGGGACAAATCCATCGGGAGTGTCATTAGGAAACTTAGTCTTCTTCCCTCCGCTATAGATCGGGCCAAAGAACCCCCTACTCGAAAGAACTTCTCTAGTGTCTGGGATGATGGTGGGGAATAACAACACCCCGAATGTAGGGAATGGGTTGATGACCTTCTTGAGCCCCTCGACAAACTGATTGTCTTTTGAGAAGGTAGGGAGGGAGGGAGCGTCGATGGGATCGGTTTCTTTCCAAAGCATCACCCTCCCTTCGGTATTCAATACCCCATCCTCATCGACGAAGAGTGCCATTTGGGGGGAGTCCTCCCTCCCTTCTCCTTCCCCATCTAGGCTGGTCGTAGGGTCATAGGCTGCTAACCCCCAGCCAAAATTCCTATTAAGGAGTTTATCAGGATCGTCGAAAAGTCCCATGGGTAGAGTAAAGTATATAGGTGGCTTTAGACCCTTAAACCTTCTCGGTGAAATAGTCGAAAGATTATTATTGGCTATTTTGCTCAGTATTTCCCCATGGCATCCAAACCCTATTTCGATTCGATCCAAGCCCGTTCCGCTCTCCTTAAACTAATTGAGAAGTTAGATGATGCCAACTCTTCTCTCATCACTGAGAAGGTCAAGGCCCTATACTCTTTTTACCGCAACTCAGCGCCTATGGGCCGGGAGTTTGTGGTCGATTATGGAGTTCTTGAGGAGGACTTCTTTAAAGTCTCCTATTCCCGTCTAGAGGAGCTCCTCCTCAAGAAGGTGGCTAAGGCCCGTAGCGAAAAAACATTCTCCAAGTACTCCGAAGAGGCGGTGGAATTGGCCGTTAGTCTCTGGGAATCTTTTTATTCGGTTGAGAGGACGAGTGCTGGTGGGTATGTAGCTAAAACCCGACCCATAACCTAACAACTAATGGAAAAGACTACCAATGAGGGCAATGCCCTTGGCGCCTCCGGCGCCTGGCAGACCTGCCCAAGATGCGGGGTACATATCGTCAATGGGACTGTCCGCTTTGCATTCCGCCCCTCCGAACCCCGGTCTTATGATGAGCTGGCCAAAAAGGTCTGCCAATGGGCGATGCAAAAGGACCAGAGGGAGGGGACACTGTCCGAACTGTCCACCCGTCCCTCCGGCTGCATCAATCCATGTTATGATAGCGGGAGGTCGTATGGCTCCCCGCTCGATGACATCCCCAACCTACCGCTCTAGATTCATGGTATCGCAGACCCTCGCCTCGTACCTCATCCTCGATCTGGACACTCTCACCACTTTGTACAATTCCATCTACGACGAGATGGATCTGCCGCCCGGAGATCGTGTGAGAGGGGCGGAGATCGCTAACGCCTGCAGGGCGTTCCTGGCCGCCCATGATGCCAAGATCCCCAATGACTTACGTTGATAAGGTTGCTTGGTGGGTGGAGGAGCACATATTGTCTCCGCCAATACCCTAGAGGATCTATTTGGCAACAGTGAGCCTTCGGCTCATGTTGATTCCGACTCGATAACATTTAAGTCAGGGCCAAATCAGGTGGCCTCCTTACTCACCGGAGCGAAATGGACCCCATACTCATCAAAGCACGAGACGAAGTACTACGGATACTTGAGATTGATGCACAATCCTGCGTATTTAACACGGAAGATTCTGTCCACAAACTAATTGACCTCTACCAACATCTCTGGGCGCTTTATGGTGGGGATGAGGAGCTAATGGCGCATTGGCTGAGGACCGGCAACTCCCACCTTGGCTATACACCCATCCTCCGCATCTCCGTCCCTCTATATCTCTCTGAGATGGTTGACTATCTGGCACAATTCCGTTGGCACTAGGTATAAATACCTATTAAAATGATCTCGCAACCTAACCCCTTTATTCTCACCATGGAAAAATACACTTACGGTTCTGTCTCATCCTTCGACAACCGCGTTCTCCTCCAAGACTATGCAAACCCTGATACCGGAGAAGACCTCACTGCTCGAGTTGAGGTCCAAGTAGATGATAGTGGCGTGTATATTGAATGCCGTGATCAGGGCATTGGGGCATCTGGAGTGAAGGAATGGGTGTCTATCCCCACCACCGACCTCGGAGTGGCCCTCGCAGAATATATCCTTGAGCGGACTCAAACCCCCCGACCTTCTCTTGTCCCCGAAGATGCAAAAAAACTAATCAATGAACGATTGGATTTCCTTGAGACCTATCTCCCTCTCAATCCTATGTTTAAAAATACTGTCAATGAAATCCGTGAGTTGGTAGGTTGATATGTCCACAACAACTATTATCAATCTTTATGGCGGGAGTGGAGTTGGTAAGTCAACAGTAGCCGCGCTCCTCTTCGCCCAGATGAAGATGTTTCGGATGGATGTAGAGTTGGTGAGGGAATATGTCAAACTTTGGGCATGGAGCGGTAAACAAATCCGTCCCGCAGATCAAATCTACCTCCTCGGCAAACAATCCGCATACGAATCCGCACTGTATGGCAAGGTAGATTTTATTGTTACTGATTCTCCTGTCATGCTCGCTGGAGCCTATGCTGAATGGCATTCAGGGGAGGAGGGAGTTTATGTTTCCGAAGCGGCCAAATCTTTCTATGCCATCTCAGAAAAATCGCACAATGTAAGGTATTTAAATTATTTCCTAGGGAGGAATAATATATTCGATCCCAAGGGGAGATATGAGACAGAAGAGGAAGCCAAAAATTTTGATAAGTTCCTCATGGCGCACCTCTCGGGGTATATTGGTCCCTACCTCATTGTTCATGGCTCTGAACAGGAGAAAGTAAATACAATCCTCCATGATGTCAATGCCCAAATCAAAGAAACCCAAGGCTATTAGGCATAAATCTATCTGGAGGGTGTGGGCGCTTGCTCTTGGTGAGAAGGCGTCCCCTTGTGATAAAGAATCTGATAGGGTTGCTATTATACGAACTATAATTTTCTTTACTTACCTAACCACCAACCTATTCATCATTGCAAATGCAATCCGACACTGGGGAGATGTCAAATCTCCCGACCACTCCCAACCCCGAACCGGGGACCTTCGGTCCCTACGACGAGGTATTCATGGTGAGGAAGCAACGCTGGGGGACGCATGTCTCCTACTCACTAACGGACAATCAGGCACTTATCACATCTCTGACTCTGGAGAATTGCGTTGCCGCCACCCGCTTCTACCTCAAAGGTAAACAGGAAGGGTGGGAAGGACAGCCCGAGGTTAAGTCTTACGAAGGGACGGTAGGAGGGAAGTTATAGGGAGGCGGCCTATGGCCTTGGGCCAGTTGGTGAAGTGGCACAAGGGCCCTTGACCCGGCCTCCCGGCCATGGTATGATAGTCTCATGGACACCTCTGACTTCCTGATCTTTATGGCAAATCAAACCACCTCAACAATAGGACCATGGGAAAACCTCGAAGGGGTGGTTTTTGACATGGGTGATAATACCATCACTCTCACATCCGAAGAGGGCCATGAGGCCACCATCCAATGCGATGATCTTATGGAACTCCACCGCCTCGCCCAGATCTCCCATACCCTCGCCGATGGCTATGATGTCAAACTCGAATGGAGGCTGCCTTGATCATGACCATGAATGAACTCGATGTGCTCGAAGAGCTCATAGATGACGATCCGTTCATCCGTGCCTACCCATCCTTCCGCTCCTATCTCAATGAGTGGAATGATAACTATCACTACGGAGCGGATGAAGTCCCGGCTCAGATAATCTTTGAGTTCTACGCCGAGAAAACACCTATCCCCGAAGCGCTCTCTATCTGGCATGCGTACAAAAACTAATTGTCCCCACTGCGGGGCAAACTGGGTCCAGAGCGAGATCCCAGAAAACATTCGCCATCATTACTCCCCACCCTACTTCTACTCCAGAGTGATTGGGGTGGAGTTGTTAGGCGGGGATAGAATCGACCATTGGATGTGCCCAGATTGCAAAACCACCTTCCCCCGAGACTAAGCGCCATGATGAAACCAAGATTCTTCTACCTGCTCGAAAAGGCAGTGGATGAAGGAATTGATTATGGTTGGCGGAGAGCACATAAGCACTCCGACTCCCCTTCCGAGGGGACGATTAAAGAGGAGATTTCCAACGCCATCTTCTCATCCTTCCACGATTACTTCACCTTCGAAGAAGAGGACTTCTCATGATGAAAACACGAATGGTAATTCGGCTCGAGCAATACGATGAGCGGGATAAATACGACGTCAAGAGTAAAACTCCCTATGGCGAGGACATTGTCCTCACTTACGATGATGTGAGTGAGTTTAATATCCATGAGCTGTTCAATGTTTTTGAAAAGATTGCCAGGATCCTTGGATATTCTGATAGGGTGATTATGGCCGGGGGATGTGAATTGGCATTTAGCGAGTTCCGTGATCCCGATGCCATGAAGAGTGTGGCCAAAGAGTACGACCTGACCCTTAACGAGTTCTAAGCCATGGGAGAATTGGAGATCAATGTGCCAATTAACCTAGACTATGTAGTTGGGGCGCTGGCGCATAACGGCTATGATGCCGAGGAGTTTGTTATCTCACTCGATGAGACAATCGCCGATGAAGGGTTTACACTTAGCATTATCAAGAAGTTGGCCGAGAGTTTGGCCAATGAATATGAACAGAGTCTGGTTCATGTGACCGGGAAGGTCTTGGAGAATCAGTTTATCGAGACTACCTCGACATGGAAGAGTGAAGATATTACAAACTATGAAAACGCCCTCAATGCCATGAGGGAAATTATTAAAATTGCTGAGTCACTTAGTTACTAACAAACCAACCAACTATGAAAAATCAAACCTCCTCTGCGGTCATTGTCTCCCTTGCTGGAGTTATTGTTATTATAGGCTTGGCATTTTGCCTCCCACAATATGGGGTATGGACGAAAACGCTGAATGGTAAAGCCCAACTTCAAGAAGCGGAGTATACCCGCCAGGTCGCAGTACTCGAGGCCCAGGCGAAGAAGGACTCGGCACAGCAATTGGCCGAGGCAGAGATCATTCGGGCACAAGGTGTGGCCAAAGCCAACTCCATCATTGGTGAGTCGCTGAAGGACAATCCTGCCTATCTGCAGTACCTCTGGATCACGGAAGGGGAGAAAGATTCCAACCGGACCGTATACATGATCCCGAGTAATGGCGGAGCCCCTGTCCCGACATTCGACATCCAGAAGTGATGGGAGATAGGTTTCTCACAATCATCCTCCGCAATCCCACAACCTCCGAAGCCGAAGAGTTACTCTTCCACCCCAAATTGAGTGCTTCTTCTTGGTCACATATCATGGATGAAAGGGACGAATTGAAGTGGAGGTTGCAAAAGCTTCTCGACGAAAGGGGGTAATCCGCTGAAATAGGTGCTGGCGGGAACCTAATCAAGCATTAGGTTCCTCCACCCTTTATGAGATTTTCTTTTACCTAAAACAACCTTTGACAGGGTCGAATCATGTAGTCTATCTTCTTTGAATTCTTTAACTAGATCTGAAATAGAACAAATTCTTATCCCATGCTCTTCATGGAACCATTTTCTTAGTTTATATTGTCCGTTATCTTTTCCATAGACCCTTTTAGGTTTTATTTTTAATGATAATGCCCTTTTACTAGCATTTAATTTTCTTTTTTCTGTCCAATAAAAAGTAAATTTCTTTGTTGTTTGCTTTGATCTATTGGCAAAATGTGGATTAGTATCTATCTGATAAAAGTTATGGAGATTTACTTCAGCATCTAAAGCTTCTTCTCTGGTTGAGAAGACATCTAAAATTATTTTGTATTTCGGGTTAAAAGTATTATCAGTAAATGAACCAAAATATCTTTTATCATCCTCTGGTAAACATTCACATGTCCTTACTCCTATATACCCTCTTCCCCACTCTTCATATGAGTAATATACATAGTGATACTTCATTTTTTTAATGAAACCAAATATTTAATGACATCTGATAGACTTTTAAAACTTCCCATAGATTTGATTATAAGCAAATCACGATGGAGATTTTCATCTACAAGGATCATCTTTTGAGGTTTCGTCTTCATAAAGTTAATAACTATTAAATATATTTAAACTATTTTGAAAAAAGTTGATATTACAGTTAGCCCCAGGCGGGAGTCCCGGGCAGGGGTGGGGGGCTGATCTTTGGGCCACCCCCCTAACCGTCCCCTGGCCCTTGACGTGGGCCGCGTGAGGCCCTATATTAGTACCAACGAGATCAGACACAGACATGACCATCTATTACGTCACCGCATGCTTCGAATACGAGGGCGATTGGAGCGAGGGCGCCAAGGCCTTCATGAGCATCGAATCGGCCGAGGCTCACAAGGCCTTCCTGGAATCCGAGCGCTGCGGCGATTGGGTTGAGATCCGCGAGATGGCCGTGGAGGCCTGAGGCTCTTTTCGGTCCCTTCGTCTAGAGGCCTAGGACACCACCCTTTCACGGTGTAGACACGGGTTCGAATCCCGTATGGACTATGACCATCAATGAGTCGATCAGTGATCCGTGCTCTGACCAAATCCCGTTCAGCATCCTACCACCGAGGCAATTTGCTCAAGCTCATCATCATCGCCACATGCCTCTATATCGTCTGGGAGCCCATCCGTCCCATCCGCCATGTGACAGCCGACGTACTGTCCTACACCGCCTCTCAGATCCGCCGCTGAGGCCCTAGAATAGTACCAACGAAACGAACCAAGACCATGAAACTTTTCATCATCAACAACGTTCTCTCTGATTACACCTCCGGCATGGCAATCATCGCCGCCGAGAACATGGATCAGTGCCGAGATCTTTTCCTCAAAGAGGTTGGTGAGTGGCACGCCGATGAGTTCGACAATTATGCCCGATTCACCATCATCGAGTCGGTAGGGCTTGATGAGGCAGGGGTGGTGGAGTACGTCTATGGAGGTGGCTGAGTGCCACTCGAGGCAGTGTCCACTAGCCCTTGACCAGGGCCCCTCAGGGGGAGTATATTAGTCTTAACGAAAACAACCACCTCTCACTCCATGACCGAAGCAACCCTCTCCACGTATAATGGCTGGGCAACCTACGAGACCTGGAATGCCGCACTCTGGATCGGCAATGACGAATTCCTGTACAATACCGCCAAGGCATGTGTGGAATTCTGCTCTGACGATGAGACCCCTTGGGATAAGTTTGTGCGGTGCATGATGGAAGGTCAGATCGGTCGGATGCTCGGTCAGACCCGCGATGGTGTGGCATGGGATAGCCCGGCGATCGATGCCGATGAGATGAACGACATGATGGCCAATCTCTGAACTGTCCACTAGCCCTTGACCAGGGCCCCTCAACCGAGTATATTAGTCTCATGAGCAAAACCTCCTTCTCCTCTCCCACCTCCACCTACTCCTACGACGTGGAGCGTAAGACCCGGACAGGTTACGACTGGGATCCTTCCACCCAGACCTCTACTCCCTACGAGATGGAGTATTTCCAGGTCAACCTCTACGATGAGGATGATCGTTGGATCAATTTCGGTTTCGTGGAGGATCCGACCAATGTAGACATGGTAGAGTCCAAGGTGCAAGAGGTGGTTCTCTTCGTCGAGAATCCCGGCCCCGATCTGGGTTCCCGCTTCGACTGAGGACAGTTGAGGGGCTGTCCACTGGCCCTTGACCAGACCCCCTCCGGCAGAGTATATTAGTTCCAACGAGATCAGCCGGGAATCCGGCAGGAGACCATCCCATGACCACCATCACTCTCAACCTCGACACCTACCAAGAAGCCCGGCTCCTCGATGCCCTGAATGATGAGGTGCGGAAGTGGAAGGTTATGAAGTTCGAGGCGGAGAATGGCATCCGCCCCAATGCATCACCTGAGGGTGCACAATACCTCATCGAGGATACCAAAGCCGTCCTGAGTCAAGTCATCGAAGCCATCAAAGCTGGCCGAAAAGGCTAAACCTTATGGCCCTCGGGCCAGGGAATGAGATGCGCCCTAAAGACACTCAAGTGGACTGGAAATGTCCGGTCGCTGAGCCGCTGGCTCACCTCACGTTGCTAATTACCAAGATGCAAATCCAAATCACCAACCTGAACTCCTCGGCTATCGAAACCCTCGTACTGAGTGATAAGGGTGGGGCAGTGGTCGAGTTCACCTCGAGCCCCCGTCTGTATACCTATGCACTGGCAAAGGATACTGATGTGGAGGCACTGGCTGATGAACTGGCCAATGCCGAGAGTGTTGGCGTTAAGTTCAACGCCCTTCTCCGCGATGGTGTATTTACCGCCGTCTGAGTAGTTAACCAACCAACCAACCAATCATCTTTCCTATCATGCAAATCCTGAACCTCTCCAACCAAAACGGTCTGCGTTCGAGCTCTATTGACAACCTCGTGGTGAGTGATAGCGAGGTGGTGGTGCAATTCACCTCGGGGCCTAAGGTCTATACCTATGGCATTGCTAATGGCAATTCTGGTCAAGACATCGCGGATGAGTTCTCCAACTCCCCGAGTGCAGGTCGGACCTTTAACGCTCTGCTGGGTATGGGTGTTCTGATTCCTGCCTGAGTCGCATAGAGCCTGGGGGTTTAACAACCCCCTAAGTCCATCTCGTCAATCTACCAACCAACCAACCAACTTCTTCTCATGGCAAACATCCACTTCCTCCCCACCTTCCTGAATTTCGGTACTTTCGCTGAGGCCCTCATGGTCAACGATTCCACCTCCGAACTGCAGGAATGTGCGAAGAAGTTCGGTGCAGATACTGTCTATGTGGCAAAGAACAAGACAGGTGCATATCGTCCTCTGACCTTCGCATTTTATGCCGAGGGTGGTAAGTTTCTCGCCCGCCGAACGATTAACACCGTGATGCAAGAAGTCGCTGCTTGAAATATATGTAGGTAGGTAAGTAAATTATATTCTACCAACCAACCAATAAGTTCTCTGCCGCTCCGGTTTTCACCTGGGCGGCTTTTTTGTATATGGTGGCGGAGACGATAGCGGACATTGGTCCGATACAGTAGTATATTTGTTTTATCAGAACCAGTTAAAATTGTTTATGGTATATACATGAGATACCATTACGTTTACTATTCTTACGAAGATTGGGGGAGAGGATATATAGGGCGTCGTTCATGCTCTTATCCTCCTGAACAAGATACACGATATCTTGGTTCATTCAGAGATAAAACATTTAGACCAACAAATAAAATAATCCTTGAAACATACGAAACAATGGAGCAAGCGATTGAGGCTGAAATAATCCTTCATAAATTTTATGACGTTGCGAGAAATCCTCACTTCGCGAATAAGGCGAGACAAACTAGCGTTGGATTCAATTATATAACGCCTAAGGGTAAAGGTCCTTGGAGGGGGCTTACTCGTACGCCTGAAGACCGGAAGAAGTTTGGATTACCCGGAAAACTAAATCCCTTTTATGGTAAAACTCATTCCGATGAAACCATGGCTATTATCAAAGAAAAACTCCAAGTATCAATGAAGGGCGAGAATAATCCGATGTGGGGTAGAAGGGGGGAATTGTCACCGAGTTATGGAAGGACAGGGGATATGCATCCTCAATATGGAAAGCATTGGTGGACCGACGGAGTTAACAATATCTGTTCGGTAGAATGCCCAGATGGATTCCGGCGAGGCAGAACCAGTAAGAAAACTGTCCACTAGGGCCATCGGATCGGCCATAGAGGGAGTATGATAGTGGGAACACAGACAACCGACCATGGCTCCTATCCTGAATGCCGGACAACAAGCCTTCTATGATAAAGTTGTTAGTCTTGATTTCAATAAACTTTTGCTGGTTTCTCCGGCGGGTTGTGGCAAGACTTATGTCCTCTGTCAGGCTCTCGCCCAACTCCATCGCCAAGGCACTCGGGTTCTTCTCTGCGCCCCAACTCACCTCGCCCGGGTAAACCTCCAGGCAAAGATGCCCGACGATGTGCGACATGAGATGGCAACATCCACCGTGGCTTCACTCCTCTCCCGGCATGGTTTTAACATCGGAGATGGCAGTGTTGGCTTCACTCGTCCTAAGGCAGATCGGGTCTCCCAATGGGAGGTAATTGCCATCGATGAGGTGAGTATGCTTGGTAAGGTTGAGTATGATGTACTCAAAGAAACTGGTGCTAAGATCATCTTCACTGGTGATTTCGCCCAACTCCCCACCGTCATGCAACGCAAATCTATGATGCAAGACGATGAGGACCTCGAGCAATTCCACCTCGATGAGCAGATGCGCCAGCATGGCGTCATCCACCAAGTCGCCGAGGCTAACCGCGAGGCGGTTTACTTCCCTGAGGAGTCGATGTCTGACGAGACAGGATCTGTCACAGTCCATGACACCAACCACTCGATGATCACCCGC
>Ga0208161_1000493_pt1 | contig 22547 bp, 30 predicted proteins | sample CB_VirMetaG_3_FD_184538 | JGI IMG/M metagenome (GOLD analysis project Ga0208161, IMG submission 184538) | Freshwater to marine saline gradient viral communities from Chesapeake Bay - CB_1508_1S Viral MetaG (SPAdes) (version 4) | ecosystem: Environmental > Aquatic > Marine > Coastal | place: USA...
ATTCTTAAAGTTTCCGTAAATTTATATATATATTCTCTGGTAACTATTCATTGGGGGAATTTCCTATATGTAAATCTTTCAGATTTACGAAATTCTCTATTATATGGTTTTTACATATTTTATATATTTCTAATTTTATATATATATATTCTGACATTATGACATCACTGACATCGATATTTTAAAAAGTTTTCTACAAAAAAATATTTATTATTATTTTTAGAAGAAAAATAGGCTGTCTGTCAGAATGATGTCAACCGATCTGGAAAAAAAGTCAAAGTACCTGCGATATTGGCTTAGGGGGGAGGGAAATTTTAATTAATTTAATTTTTAATTAAAATCTAAATAAAATAAAATATTAATTCAAATAAACATACAAGAAATCATATCCAAATCAAATCCTTTAGAATGTTTTTCATAACAATATTTTGTACAATACCCTTTATTTGTATATTTATTATCATATATTAATCTTTTGGTATTACATCCCTTACATTTTTTACACTTCATTATACAATTATAACAAAACTTAAATGTAGAATTTTCTTTTATCTTATAGTCATTACACATTAGACATAATTTTTTATTTTTGTATGTTAAAGGTTTAGGTATTTCAATCCAGCCGAGCTTTTCCCAAAACTCTAATTTACTTTCTTCTCCTTCATAATACTTTAAATTTTCGGTATTTTTAAATTCCATTTTCTTTTATAATTTATTATATTGACAATTCTTTAAGTTCTTTAAATTTAAATATTAATAAATTTTAATTAATTTAATTTTTAATTAAAATCACTTAAAGATATATTAATATCAATAATTATAACTAAATACTCAAGAAGAATGTCAAAAATTACTTACGTTGATTTCAAAAATCTCTCTGATGTAAACGGCTTTATTAATAGTAAAGGTAAAGTAATGGCCAAATATCTGAAAGATGTTATATTTATCAAAGATCAAATAATGTATATGATCAACCCAAATCTAACCGTTGAGCCAATACCTGATAAGAATCAAGAAAATTACATATTAAATATTGTTTCTCAATTAATTGAGGACTCATTTAATGATCTCAGAGAAGAACAACGAGAATTGTTACAAAAGAATAAAGGTTTTATTTCATTGTGTAAAAATAGCGGTATTAAATCATTCTTGCCTCAATTGTTATGTTCTTTGCAGGAAGAATATGATTTGAATACTAATAAACACGAGATCCATTTTAATAATGGTTTTATTGATGTACGTACGCTAGAATTTAAAAAAAGAGAAAGACCGAATTATGTTACTTCTTGCATACCTAGAGATTATACAAAATCTAGTAAAAAATCCAGAGAGTATATTAATGATATTATTAATAAAATATATCCAATTGAAGAAGATAGAAAAACTGTTCTGATGATATTAGGGAGTGCGTTTAGTGGCTCTGTTGTTAATGATCGAACAAGTTTATTTTTACTAGGCAAGTCGAGCGCTGGAAAATCTGTTATTATGAAACTATTACGTATCGCGTTTAGTTCATCTTATGTCGAAGAATTTGCATCTGATACATTTGAAAAGAATAATAAGAATTCAAATAAAATTTTTAATGAGTTCCAAAGGAAACCTAATATTCGGATCTCCTGGGTAAACGAGTTATCATCGTCTAGAACGGATATTAGTTTATTTAAAAAGTTCTGTGAAGGTATTCTACAAACTGTATCACTATACAAAGATGGTTTTAACACTATTAAACACGATAGTAAGGTTATATGTACTTCTAATGAAATGCCTAATCTTCAAATTGATACGGGTACAGAATCAAGAATTTTAGCATATAATCATATTTCTAAATTTGTTGATTCAAAGGATGAAGTCGATATATCCAAGCACTGTTATAAGGGAGATAAAAAATTAATTGACAAAGTATTAAATAATAATAGTTATAAAAATGCGATTATTGATATTATCTTGAAATATACATCTTTATATGTCAAAAACAATAATATCAAGTTATCACAATCCTTCAAGGATGCTAAAGATGAGATAGTCAATGCTAATGACTATATTCAAGACTTTATCGACTCAGAATTAGTATTAACAGAAGATGAAAACGATCGTATTGGAAAAGATCGAATGTTATCATTATATCGAGCGAGATATCCCGATAAACGAATGAATATCCAAAATATCATATCAGCATTAAAAGACAAGAATCTAAAATATTCGGGACAACATAGAATCGATAAAATAAGAGGATGTTTCCTATGTGTAAAAGAAAAAGATCAAGAGGAGCAAGAATCTGAAGCAGTTAATTATTTTGGGGTTTCTAAAAAAGAACATACAAAAGTTCTGGATGAAAACAAAAAGCTAAAAGAGCAAATCGAAGAACTTCAAAGATTATTGCAAGAACAAAAAGATATCAAAACTACAATTTCTAAGAACGAAACCAAAACAATAACTACAAAAAAAGTCAAAAAAAATAAAAATGTTATCAATATAGATAACGATGATATAAATGATTTCTTAACCCTTGGATAAATATATTTTCTCTATTACTGATATATAAATATGAGTAATAAACTAAATAAACATTGTGGTCGAGGATGTACAAAAGACAAAGATCAACAATATTTATGCAATCCTTGGCACTCGAGACATAATACTATGAATATGTTTAATAAGTGTCCACAGAGATTCAGAACAGCAATGTATTATGCAAATACTAACTATGATCTTTATAAATTAACAAATGATGGAGATTATAGTTATTTTAGATCGATTGGTTTTAATGGTCGCGACCTAGATATATTAATTGAATTATGGATACAAGATAATAAGGTTAATAATACAATCTAATTATTAAATTAAATAAATAGATTAAAACTTAATTACAGCATTATTCGGTATTGATCCGCCGTGAATTAAATAATTAAAAACTCCTGCAACATCTGTTATAGTTCTTGCAATAGTTTTAATATATTCGGGTACTAATCCTTTGACATCTTGCATTATAAATTTATTTAATGTTTGATCATACATACCATTTGATACCAATAAATCTTTTACCCATTTTTGGCAATTATCCTTAAAAGCGTCATAATGATAAAAATTAGGAATATTTCTATTTTCTGCTTTTGTAATAAATTGATTCAATGTTATTGGGTATTTTTTCTTTGGTGTAATGCATACTCCTCCTGGTTTTCTACCAATAATAACGTTTACTCTTTCATTCTTCTCTAATGAATAAACTTTTCCATTATTTAAAGTAATAATCAAATACAAATGAAAAAGATCATCATAATTATGTCTAGCCATAACTTTTTTAGCCTGACCTAATGTAACAGTGTCCAAAACATTACTAAATATTTTTTTAATTGGATATCTACATACTTCAATACTTTTTATTTGTTGTGATCCTTCTTTTTTAATCAAATCATTCAATATCTTTGGTCTTTCTTTAAAAATTTTATCGTAAATATTATCAACTAATCCACTTCCTTTTAATTTATTTGTTTTTCTAACGACCTTTCTCTTTTTTTTAATTGGTTTAATAATATCTTTCTTTGATTTAACGACTATTATTTTCTTTTTTTCTTCTGGTTTTGTAATTTTAATAATATCAAAGTTCAATGGGTCAAGTTTCGTTGATTTTTTACCTTTTTCTTCTTTTTCTTTAGTAGGACTCCATTTATACGATCGGTATTCTTTTACAACATTAACACCATTTTCTGTAATCCATTTCTCATTTTCTCGTTTTCCGTGAGAGAGATAACTACTTGTAATTGATAATAGCTCTCCACCAGGTTTCAACATATCATAAGCTTTCTTAACAAAATCAATATCATAAAGATCTTTCTTTTGTGTTTCAAGATTTAATTCTTTCTTAAGATGAAAAGGGGGATTCATAACAATTAGATCATAATCGATCGGGTTTACAAATTCCATAAAGTTTTTAGTCTCCATAAGATTTAATACTGTTGGATCAATCTTTTGCATTTCATTTAATACTTTTCTATTTTTATCATTGATTTCGATCATATCTATTTTTGTACCAACATTATTAAGATTATTTCTAACATCAAGAACTCCAGATACAATATTACCGAAGCCTGCAGTAGGCTCCAATATTCTAATAAAATCTAGATCGTTTATTCTATCTGAATAACCTAACATCTCTTTGACGATTTCGGGAGGTGTAAAAAATTCATTATATCTACTGACTTCTGTTTTCTTTTCTTTCTTTGTTGCTTGTTCAGCTATTTTGTTAGACATAGAAACCATAAGTTTATTTTGAATCTTATCAGTATATTGTAATACTTTATCGCCGATCTTATCGATTATTTCTCTTTGTTTTTCTAATAGCTTTTCAACATTCTTTTCTTTATCAATAGCTTCGATTAATTGTTTATGTAAAGGTTCTTTAAAATCCTCGACCTGTGGTATTTTTTCATCTAACATATCAACAAAGCTATTTATTTCATATTCTTTTCTAAGTGACAAATATGTTAATAGAATATCTGTTGACGATGAATCTTTAAACTTATCTTTAATATCAGCCTGATCCATTTCTTTAGAAATTTTACGAATCTTGTCAATATATCCATCTTTCAATGTTGTAACATTTGTGTAATAATATCTAATAGTAGTAGTTTCATCAAAATCAAAAGGAGCAATATTTTTATTTTTTCTTGATTCTTTTTGATATCGTTTCAAAGCTTCCTGACGCTGTTTCTTAACATATTCCTCTTTATCTTTTCTTAGTGCATTATCCTTCTTTGATAGTTTCTTTTCAAGCTTTGAAACTAATTCATTTATCTTTTTAATATTCGATAATTCTTTCATAACATCTTTTTTGAATGTTCCGTCATTGATATTTTTGATAGTCTGAACATCATCAGGTTTAAGACATATCTGTAATCTATACACATTAACATATCGATCCTTTTCTGGTAAACCAAAATGCGATTTAAATCTTACAGCTCTAGCGATTGCCTGTTCTGATGTTGCTTCGTTCCATTGTGATTCCATCATAAATAACTGTCTCACGTTTTTTGTTGATATACCTTCAGTTCCTGCTTTACTAATGATCAATACATTAAAACCAGAATTAATATCATTAAATTTTTGTTTATTATTATTTCTAGTAATAGCGCTTTCAGATCCAGAGATTACCAAAAACTTGATTTTAGCTTCTGACAATTTAAATCGTAAAACATCAATAGATGATGTAATAAAACTAGAGTAAACAATAGTCTTGAATGTTGGATTTTCTTTTATCTTCTTCAAAATAAATTTAATCTTTGCGCCTTCAACAAGATTTGAATATTGTCTTGGAGCATTAAAAAAGCTTGTTAATTGTTCTCCTTCTGCTAATTCCTTTTCTCCTGTTTCTTTATTAATAGATTGCAATACCTTAAATGCACGTTTACTATAGACGTCTTGAACTGGGGCGTCGTACGTTTTTTGTTTTAATTCACCACCTTTCTTCTTTTTCTTTGGATTTTTGGAGATAGGAGTATAATAAAGTTCTCCTTTGATAGGTGTTACATAATTACCATTTTCTTTAAAGATATTTTCACCCTTATAAATATCCATATACAGTTCTTTAAAAACGGGACTTAGCTCTAAGGCTACATATATTTCATTTACTCTCGGAAAGAACTTTTTAGAATCAGTTTTAAAGATATTAAAATGTGATATTCTGTATTTAAAGTAGTCATATGTATTATCAGATGATTCTAATAGTTCAGTAAATTCGCTTCTTTCCAATGGATCACGTTTACTAATCATAGCCATAATATTCTCAATATCATAGAGTCCGTTTACCATAGGTGTTCCAGTCATAGCAAGAATTTTATTAGCTCTTTTACATTGTTGTATAATCTCATATCCTACCTTATTTTTCTTTGGTATTGTTATCATAACTCCGTCTTGTTCAACTTGTCCTTCTGTTATCATTGTTCTAAAATAATGTACTTCATCGATAATAATCAATGTTTTTTCATCAACATACATACTAGGCGCTTTACTAAACTTAACATATGTTTCAAACTTGTATCTATTATCCCTAATATCTAAACCAAATTCTTTCATACCATCAACAAAGTTAAATAACAATGATGGTGGTGATAGAATTAAAACATTATTATTAGGATACAATGAAAGATAATAATGACTAAAGGCCACCGCTGTTAATGTTTTCCCAGATCCAACAGAATGAAACAACAATGCACCTTGAAAATAACTATTAATAAAATTTACAATAAAACTCTTTTGATGTTTATTTAGTGATATTTTGATATCCATTTCATATTGAATTTTTTGTTTTACTTTATCTAGTTTCTTAGCTTTCAAAGGGTGTAATTCATCATAATTTGTTTTAATAAAACTCTTTTGTTCATCTTCTGAATATGGTTTAACTTTTCCGTATGCGATACCATATTGACGCTGTCCTCTTACATTTGGTGGAGGTAGATTATTTTTATCAATATCAGCAGAATCCAATAACTGAACTTTATAACCTTTGTTCATTAGATATAATCTAGCGTGTTCAGTATAGTTCTTCAAAAACTCATCTAGCATTTTAACAGAATACTTCGCATAGAAAGAATTCTTATTCAATACTGCTTTTAGCTTTTCAGCTTTTTTCCTTGGTTTCTTAGATTTCTCTATTTTCTTTTTTGGTTTTTTTTCTTTTAAATCTACAAATTGATCTATGGTTTTAGAATTGTCGAGACTAGTTAGTTTATCAATCAATTCTTGTTTACGTAACTTAGAATATCCACGAATATTTTTAGATTTTAATAGTTTCTTTAATTCAGAAACTCGCATTTTTGCATATTCTGACATAGTTATATATCTATATAAATATGTATTAAAAAAAATATAAATTATATTATGAATTTCTAGTTTTTGGTTTTCTAGTTTTTGGTTTTCTAGTTTTTGGTTTTCTAGTTTTCATTCCTCCTATTCCTTCAATCAAAATCGGACTAATCAAACTTCTATTTTTTTTCATTTTTTCCATAATCATTTTAACTTCATCATATTCTTTAGTTCCTTTTTTAGGAACGATGTATTTTTCATTTTTTGCATTCCACTTTTTAAGTGCATCGATCCATACGTTGGACATAATTCTTATATATATATATATATATATCTTACAATAATTTTTCAACTCTGTTTTTTTGACGTTCGAGATAATCCTCGATCCATTTATAAAAACTTTCTGATGGATCATTATCAAGAGAATCAATAATAATATTAATCTCATTTTCAATATTGTTTCTTTTATCATTATAACTATCAATCATATTATCTATTTCTTTTTCTGAAAGATTACCAAATTTACGATGTTTAAATTGATAGTTTTTTAACATTTTTTCAATATCCTTTGAGTAACTAGTCAATAGCTCTTTAATATCTTTTTTTGCTTGGACGGGTGTATATGATGTTATTTTATCAGACTTATTTATACCCTTTGTTGTAATTCTTTTTCTATTATTCTTCGGTGATTCTTTTAATTGTTCAAATCTATCAAAATTATTTGTTAACTTATCTTCTTGTGATTCTTCGTTGTTATCATCTGAGTATTCTATATCTCGATCTGATACATAATCAATTACTCCAATATCATAAGGTTCATCTATTAGAGTATCATTTGAATATTCGGATTCATTATCTGACTGATATTCATTATTGTTCCTAAGTTCATTTAGGAGTCTTTGTTTTTCCTTCATAAGTTCGTTCATTTTTGATTTTCCAGACATCTTATATATATATATATAATATAAAAAAAATATATATTCATAATATATAAACAATGAATTCAAGATCGTACTATGAAGATATGACTGTTAAAGATCTAAGAAAATATATAAAAGAAAATTCTATAGCTAAAAATTACCAATATCATAAAAAATCAAAATTAATTGATTTAATTATGGGTTCACGAAATAATGGTTCACAAAATAAAAATAAGCCTTCGCGAAAAAAACCAGAAGGATTTAAATATGAACCCGATGAAGATTTTTCAGATATTACAGATGATGAACGTGAACGTGAACTAAAAAATGAAATACAATACTTGTTAAGTGAGGTAAATAAAAAAAAGAACAATAATAAAAATGTATCAAAAGTTAAAAAGATTACAACTAAGAAAAATAAACAAATTATCCCAGCTATTCAACTCCCGCAAACAACTCCAGTTATCCCAGCAATTACAATAACAAATAATAGCGATATGATTAAAAAAGAGATTGATATGATTAAAGAAGAAATTAAACTTTTAAAAGAACATAATAAAAAGATTAAACAGCCAAATACCGAAAAGAATGTAACTTATAAAGATTCAGATAAAAAGCAAATAGATGCAGGTCATACAATTGTTAACGTTTATTGTAATGGTTCAAATCATCCAGATTTCCCTATCCCTCAGTCTGTTGTTAGACACGCATTAAATGCAAACGCACTTCCACAGGCACAACAACAGCAGGTAGGTGAACAAGTTCAACAAATTGCACAAACTATGCCAGTAATAAGAGGTATTCCACCCGAGGCAATAACGGCACCAGTACCGCACCCATCACATAAAAAGGTTAAAAAGTTTCCTCCTGTCGAAACAACAAAACCAATTAAAAAAATACAACCGACACAAATTAGTGAAAAAGCTCAAAAAGCTAAAGATAAGGTAGCTGAAGAATTGAAACAAATTAAAAAGACAAGCGGTTTTAATGCTGATTTTAAATCTAAATTGGAAAGTATCCTTGGTGGAAGATAAATATATTTTACTAATATATATGTCTAATTGTATTAGTAAAAATAATATATCAAATGTATCATCAGATAATGATATATCAATATCTGAAGTGTCGTTAATATCATTGCATATCCCATATGAAATAAAACAAGACATAAAAGAAACTAATAATGAAATAGATAATTTAAGTCTGTTATCTAATATATTTTGGACAGAATACTATTATCAAGAAAAATATAAATTTCCTTGTAGTTGTAAAGATTGTATTAACCCTTCAAAGGAATTGAAGCATCTTCAATAAGTGACATACGATTGTTAATATCATTTAAAAGCGTTGTTAGATCTTGTGATGATAAATGATTTTTTACAAGTATTGTTCTAGTTTCTCTCAATAAATCTGAATATTGATTATATGTAGTTTTACAAGATTCGTATTTTTCACGTATTGAAAAAACCCTTTTAATTGCTGTTCCTACTGTAGATATTGAACTAAAAACAGTACCAACTATCAATGCTATTGGATTTATTGTAGATATTGTAACAACTAATGAAGATATCGCAATGCTTCCAGAACCCATAATAATAGCCTCTGTTATATCATCACGTTTTTTCAATCTTTTCATAGCTTTTTCATAAATACGCTTTTTATAAATCATCTCATCGACAAGATCCATAACTAGTTCTTTTTTTCCATCAATTAACTTTAATTGTCCCGATCTAATAACTTTAAGTTCTTTATCTTCCATATAAATTAAATAGGTAAAATCTTATTTGATTTATTAGTATATTTAATTACAATATATCCAGTGTAATAAGCTATATTAATTATTGTCCATATATCATCTCTATGTTTATAAGCAGTATATGTGTATGATACAATATCATAAATATTCATTAACATATACAACTAAAATAATTTTTAATTTTATTAACTTTTGGATTAATCTTTATCTCGCCTTTATCGACTAAAATAATATAATCGATAAATGCCCCGAATATATCTTCTACTAGTGGATCATAATCAAGATTATCCTTTATTTTCTTTATTACCAACTTCTTCTTTTCTTCTCCTGTGCGTGATTTATCTTGCTCGATATCTATCATATCTTTAATAACTTTTTCGACAATATCCATTTATATAAATTATATTGGGAAAAAATAACTAAATAAAATTAGCTAGCATTTTCTGTCTTTTCTTTATTATTGATGTCCTTATCGCTAGTGTTTTTTTTCGGTCATCGCCTCCAGATGCCCAACCAGGTCTCAATTGTCCGCCTACTATTTTAGCGGGCATATATTTACGTGTCATTCCTGGTAGTATTTTTCTTGTCATACCAGGAATTATTTTCCCTCCTGTAAGATTTAGACCACCTGTAAGAACTTCAGATCCACCCATCATCAGCCTTGAATTATAAACCCTAATATGATCCCTGTTAGTTTTATCTAGTGGATCACCATAATATGTAATATTAGAACGAAATTTATCATTTATACCCCTATTATAAACATCAATCATTTTATTAAATTGATTAACTGATAGTGCTGATCTACTCTTATTATCTTTTAGCACATTCTTATAAAGATTAGCCGTTGAACGACTAGCTTTAACATTTTTCGACATTAATATATATATATATTATAAATATAAATTATTTATGACATATTATTTAATCAAAGATTATAAACTTATCGGTTTTCAGAGATCAAATACACAACATAAGAAGTATGATGCATTAATAGAAAATCGTAAAACTCATCGTATATCTAAAATTCCATTTGGAGATAATAGATATGAAAACTATCAAGATAAAACAGGATTAAACTTATATCCTCAATTAATACACGGTGATAAAAAAAGACGTAAGTTATATAGACAAAGACATTTAAAAGATCTTAAAAAAGGTTATTATAGCCCTGGATATATGTCATATTATTATCTATGGTAAAAAATAATTATATATATTAATATTGTATGTCTAATATATATGTTCAATTATAAAAGTGGAATCAAGATTGCAAAGATAGTTGGCGGAAAAGATGATGGAAAGATTATATATTTACAAAATAATAATCACGAACCATCAAAAGAACTAACTAAAAAATTTAAAGATAAATATAAATCTTTGTCTTTATCCGAAGTTAGAGAGCTATACTCGGCTTTGAGATCTGATATACAACCAAAAAGTAAAAAACTACAAAAGATATTTTTAGAGGCAAAGGATGATATGAAACCAGATATCGATAATTCTTTTGATTATCTAAATATTAAAGGTGGGAAAATTCAAGTACTTCCAAGAATTGATATAGTTGAAAAAGTTTATATTAGTGGTGTTTCTGGTTCTGGTAAATCAACATATACAGGTAAATATTTAGACGAATTTGTTAAAATCTTTCCTGATGATCCAATATATATATTTTCATCTGTACCTGAAGATGTACCACTCGATAAACATAATCCGATAAGAATATCAATAGACGACAGTTTAATTAATGATCCTTTACATATTCAAGATTTTGAAAACTCAATAACTGTTTTTGATGATACAGACACAATACAGAATATTATTTATAAATCTGCTGTAAATGCAATTAAGGCCGAAATGATAGAAATAGGACGTCATTATAATGCTCGTTGTATTGTTACTTCTCATATGTTATCTAACTATCGCGAAACAAGACAGATTTTAAATGAAGCGACATCTATTACATTCTTTCCTAAGTCATCGGGTGTATATCATATTAAACAGTTTCTTAAAACTCACGCAGGTTTAGATAAAAAACAAATTGAAAAGCTTCTTAAAATTCCTACAAGATGGATTACATTATATAGATCATATCCTTCATATATTGTGTGGGAAAGAGGAATCTGTTTATTGTCTGAATTTGAATAATTATTTTAATACTTATTATAAATGAGTAATATTTTGAATCCAGATAATGATCTTAAAAACTTTAATCCTTATCTACCACGTTTTTCTCGGCAGGTCTACCAGGAAAAAATACAGAAAGATATTAAAGCTCTTCAAAAAGAACGACAAGAATTAAAATGGAAAGTTACAACTCTTGATCAATTGATCGATGAAAAAATAAATATCCTTCAATCTCAATGCGAACACGAATATGTACGAGAATGGACATATGGTCATAAAACCGTTTGGTATTGTAAACATTGTGACTATTATAAATGATTATAAATATTAATATTTATTTATTGTATTACTAATATATAAATATGCCATTAGATCAATATTTATCTAAAGCCGAACGTCTTGATTTATCAGGGGGCGATATACATAGAATAACAGATGGTTTATGTTTACCTATTCCATATCACGAATTAGATAATATTGATGATATTAATCAATTATTTGATCAATCAAATGTAATAATGTTATTGTATGAGATTAATTCTGAAGACTCGGGGCACTGGGTGACAATTATTAAACATAATAATAATACTATTGAATTTTTTGACCCATATGCAATGAAACCAGATGAAGAATTAAAATACAGTCCATACTATTACAGAACACATAAGGGCAATGAAATACCACATCTTACATATCTTTTAGAACAATCAGGATTAAAAATAATTTATAATAAATGTAAATTACAAAAATTTTTAAAAGATGTTAATACGTGTGGTAGGCATTGTGCGATAAGGGCAAAATTTAAAGATTTGTCATTATCTGAATATTGTAAAATGATGAAAGATAATAAATATTATGATCCTGATTTATGGGTAACTGCTTTAACAATAACATATTCTCTATAGTATATATATATAAATGTCTTCATCACTTGATATAAACAGCGATAATATTTATTATAATATCGAAATATCAAAAACATTAGACCCTCAACAATTGGGTATATTTGGACAAATTAAATATAGTGAAAATAGAGTAGAACCAATTCTAGAAAATCCAAGTAATTATCATTTAGCTGTAGTAAGATTTAATTTACCTGCACAATTGTTACCTATATTTGTGTGGCCTGGTGATGATAAATACTATATTAAAATGACATTTGGGTCAACCGATGTTATTAAATATTTAAAATTTATCTCTAATACAACGGGAAACGATTTTTATGGTAATACAATATGGGATTATCAGGAAATGATAGATATTGTTAATAAAACTTTATCGGATGCATATAATGAATTAAAAAGTCTAGAGCCATCAATGACACCAACAGAACCACCGTTTATAACATATGATTCAGTAAGCAAATTGTTAATATGGAATATTGAAAAATTATATGCTAATACAACAAAAGTATACTTTTCAAATGTATTGTTTATAAGATATTTTAACTCTTTTCAAGTATATCACCCAGATCCAAAAATAGAATATCAAATGTTATGTAAAGATAATGGTAATAACTCAAAAACAATAAATAATAAAGATTACTTTTCAACATATCAAGAATATGTAACGATTAATTTATGGGGTAGTATTAAAAGTATCTTGTTTGAAACGAATACAATTCCTACAAGTTTAGAATTTTTATCAGGTCAAAATAATATAACTAGACAGGTATTAACTGATTTTTTACCAACAGAAGAAATAAACAACAGATCACATATTCAATATTTCCCACAAGGATCACTTAGATTTTATGATCTTAATAGTAATTCCCCATTAAGAAGAATAGATTTATCGTTACTATGGGAAGATAGAGAAGGCAACGTCTATCCGATATATTTACAAGATAATGAAAAGTTTACAATGAAGATTCTATTTAGAAAAAAATTATAAGTATACAGTATATATAAATGTCTGAAGATTATATATATTATAATATCAAGATATCAAATGAAGCAGATAATTTTTACCCAGTACCAGCAATTTATTCTGAAAATAGAACAAATGTTATTTTAAATAATCCTAGTGAGTATGAATTATCTGTAGTTCGTTTTCGTATTCCTGGTATTGAAATACCTATTATGTATTGGAAAGATAACAAATGGTCTATTACATTGTCATACGATGGTTTAGATGTAACAGAGATTTTACAATTTATATCTAATGGTAATGAAGATAAATCTATATGGAATTATCAGGAGTTTTTAGATTCTGTTAACCAAGCATTACTAACGGCGTTTAATACACTTAAAACAGCTAAACCAGGAGCACCACCGACCGAAGCGCCATTTTTTACATTTGATGCCCCAACAGGTTTGATATCATTAAATGCCGAACAAACATATGATACAACATCAGTAACACCAACAATTGAATTTTATATGAATCAACCTTTATTTGCTCTTTTTAGTGCTTTTGAAAATTATAACACACAGTCATTACTAGTGCCTGAAAAATCGCACAAAATGACAATTAAAAATAATTATAATAATACTGCTTCTATAAATAATCTCCCATATTATTCTACAAAACAATCATATTCTACATTATTCTTATTTAATGATCTTGTTTCTTTTGTGTTTGAATCTGATTCAATACCACTTAATCAAGAGAAAATGTCAGGACAAAAAGATAATGTGCAGAGAATTATTACAGATTTTGAACCTTTATCATCTGTCAATGATAGATCAGCATTTCAATTTTTTCCCCGAGGACCACTTAGATACTATGATCTTAAAAGCGATTATCCTTTATCGAAAATCGATGTTAAAGTATATTGGGTAGATAAAGATAATGTCAAACGTCTTATATACATTCCTTCCGATGATGTATTAACAATTAAACTAATGTTTAAAAAGAAAACTGTTCCATATGAAGAAGATTAATATTTTATTTATATTAGTATATATATATAAATAATGTCTCTCAATCATTTAACAAGTATAACAGATGATGCTAGTAAAAGTCTTAATATTGGATGTGAAAAAATTAAAAGTAAAGAATTGATATTAGAGAACGAGGATAAAACAATAACAACGTTTAAATTTTTAAATCAAGGTATTGCAGGTTATACGATTCATTCAAACGGAGCAGGTGAGACTTATTGGGCTCCTGATGATACTTCAGCGGGTGGTATGGTTTACGCAGGTGTAGAACCTGTAACACTTGGTACACATTATAAAATTAGTTCTACTGACGGTAATGCTTGTGTAGATAGCAAATTACAAGAAACAGCAACAGAATTAAATATACAAAATCTTAAAATAATAAATGCTTCTAATCCTACAAATCCGCAAGATTTAGCAACTAAATTTTATGTAGATTCTAATGCAAATCCTTTTGATCAATCTTTAAATACAACTGACTCCGTAACATTTACGAATGAACTTGTAGTACAAAACAGTATTAATTCAGATAACTTTTATTTTAAAGATGAAGAAACTAAATGTATAATACAACACAAAGTATCAGGAATTAAATATAATATACTTGAAGGTTTAAACGATGGTACAATATCGATCGGTGATGCTAATATATCAAATAAAATATTAAATCTACATTTTGATAATACTTATTGTGGATCGTTAAAATTGTTTCCTGGATATAATCCTATTAGTCGATCTTTAGGAGAAGCTACACAACCATTTGGACAAGTTTATAGTAATGAATTAGATTTAAGAACAGTGGGAATAGTTAATCCTAAAATTAAAATTAATGGTAATATCGGTCAAAATAATCAAGTATTAGTAACAAATGGTACAGATTCTATAAATTGGAGTAATCAACCTTATGATATGATTTTTGCCTGTTCTGATGAGACATCAGTATTAACAACAGGTACAAAAACAACAGTTGTTGTTCCTAGATCTTTTACTCTTGAATCTGTAAGAGCAACATTGACAGATGCTCAAACGTCTGGTAGTGTTTTACAAGTTGATATAACAAAGAACGGAACGACGATATTTAGTACTAAGTTAACTATTGATAATACAGAAAAAACAAGCGATACATCAAGTGTACCGTATTCTTTATCTACATTTAGTTTCAGTAATACTGATGAAATTAAAATAATAATAGATCAAGTCGGAACAGGTGGCAAAGGACTAAAAGTGTATTTAATTGGTAAACTATAATTTATTTATAATATAATCATATTATAAATATGCCTTGTACGATTATTGATAGTTATAAACAGGCTCCACCTGCTCCACAGGTTCAAACAATTGGATCTAATGGAAGTACAGAAAGCATATACCCGATGTATATGTATTATAAATATGGTTATTTTGCTTTTTTGTATACTAATACAGAATTAGGCGGAGCAAAACAAATAACAAAAATAGCGTTTAATATGCTTAATACTGCACCTAACACTTATACTGTAAATAATCAAAGTTTAACATTTTTTCACGCCAACGAAAACCAGTTTCCAACAAATTTAAGAAATAATATGACTAGTTTAAGTACAACGTGGTCTATATCGAATGAAACTACAGTCAAATCTAATTTTAGCTGGACAATAACATCGGCTGATACTTGGTATGAAATAACATTAGATACACCTTTTAATTATAACGGGACTGATAATCTTATTATAAGATGGTTTAATAATTTTGGTACTTATTTAAGTGGTACTGCTAGTAATCCCACTTCATACGGAGATTATACGGGATCGTTTCTTTCATATAATGATTATTCAGATTATATAACAGATGTACCGCTTACAGGTTATGGGACTAGGGATTCAACATTCAGACCACAGATAAGAATAACATATATTTAATATACAGAATATATATATATATGGATATTAATAAGATTCGTACGGAAATGTCAAAAATTGGAACATTGAAAGATTGTTCAATATATAACTTTAATTCTCTAGAAATTGTAATTATTGATGTTAAACATAATGCTAATATTAAGAATGATATAAATAATATAATATATAATTTAATATTTCCATATTTTAAATATACAAAAAACTATAAATATATGCATAATACAATTAAATTATCTTTTTGTAAATAAAAAATTTATTAGATACCAATATATATAGTAAATTTATGGAATCCGTTCGCGTAATAGAACCAAGAGTAAATATTAAAAGCGATGTTGAAAAGAATCACGTAGTTTTGTACGGTGGGATGCGAGTTAATGAACAAGTACATCCCGCCGATTCTCATAAAACGCGCAGGCTCTTTTTACTATTTATCCACCTTCTACAAGAACTATAACTGACAGATATTTTAAAGTTAGAACTTATCTTCGTGTAACTTGTGATCAGCCCCATCAATTGGGAACTAATGACGCACTTAGGCAATTTCCTGTAAATTCTATTATTGATGTTACAACCTGTTCAATTAATGGTACTGGAATTTCTGATAATACAAGCGATAAGCTTCACGCTATGCTATGTTATGGCAATGATCGCGCAGAGCGTAATAAATCCATTAGTATGGCTCCCTGTATGCCTGATAATTTTCAAGAATATGCAGACTGGAAAATTTACGGATCGGGCAAGTGTCCTTTAAAAAGCTTTGGTGAAAATGGCGCCGAAGATCCCAGAGGTGGTTTTCCTGTTAACGTAGTGTCTCCTACTGTTTTTGAAGTTGTTGTTACTGAACCTTTAATGCTTAGTCCTTTTTATACTGGTTGTGGTGTGCAGGACGAGGGTTTTGTAAATGTTAATCAGTTTAAGGTTTCTCTTAGATTTAATCCCGATCTTTCTCGCGTTCTTTCTCATTCTACACTTGGTAACGCTATTACAAATGTCCAAGTTGATTTTTATCAAGCACCTGAGATTTTGACTACTTTTATTACTCCTAAATTGACACAACATATTCCCGATCTCCAAGTACTACCTTATGTTAAGTCCCTAGACTATGTTAAAACCGTTCCAACTCTTACACCTGGTGCTACTACAAGGGTTACTTCCGATTCTATTAAACTTAGTCAAGTTCCTAGACGTTTGTATCTTTACGTTCGTCATTCTCGTGCAAGTTCTAAGTTTACTACATCTGATTCTTTCTTGTCTATTGAAGGTTTGAAAATTCTTTGGAATAATGATAGTGGTCTTTTCTCTAGTGCCACTAAACAAGATCTATATGAAATCTCGCGAAGAAATGGACTTAATCTTTCGTATTCTTCTTGGGCTCAATATAGAGGTGGTGTAATGTGCATTGAATTCGGAAAAGATATTGGACTTTTGGATGATGAAGCCCCAGGAGTGCAGGGTCAATATACTATTCAGATTGAAATGGATGTTAAAAATCAATCTTCTAGTAATTTTGATGGTGAATTTTTTCAAAACTTTCTTATGGAGGGTAGTTTTAGCATTGCTGAAAATGTTGCTATCGATACTATTGGAAATCTTACTAAAGATGTTGTTATAAATTCTGGAGTATCCGCGGAACTTCCATATGATCAATATGAAGGTCTTCAAGGCGCTGGCTTTTTTAGTTCTTTGAAAAATATTATAAATAAGATTGCTCGCGGAGTTCAAACTGTTGCAGGTATTGGCTCTAAAGTTGCTGGTGTTCTTGACCCCGAACTTAGACCAATAATCGACGCTGTCGGAACAGTTGCTGGAGGTGTTAGAAGGGCAACAGGTGGCGGTGTTGTTGGTGGTGGTGTTTCTGGCGGTGGTATTTCTGGCGGTGGTATGTCTGGTCGTAGATTGGTGGGTAGTGGCGTTCGTCGTAGAAGACATTAATTATTAATTAAAAAATTATATATACATATATATATATATAATATGAACGCTTATACAGAAATTGTCAATCTATTAAATGACATTAAAGATCAATTGAAACATTGTGATACACAAGAAATAAAATTTATAATGAATACAGTTTATGTAAAAGAAAGAGACGAACTCATAGATTTGTATATGAAAGAAATACATCCACTTAAAAAAAATGATCCTATAAAAATTATGATACTTTCATTATTGTACGATATAGGAATAAAACCTATTAAAGTACCATCTATTAAAAATATTATTTAAAATTTTATTGTATGATAATTATATAATAAAATGTCATTAAACAAGTTTACCGATAGTTCAGTTGAAAAACTATGGATGAATATTAATTGCAATGATCTAAGATGTAATACTTTTGAATGTAAGGAATGTCCACCACACATAACATCACCTTTGAAATTTGTACTAACTCAGGAAGTTGTAGTACCTCCAGGTCAAAACTCTACATATATTAATTTTTTAGAACCTACTGCAGGTGTTGGAAATTATACTTATAAAGCAAATACCGATAAAGTAGGCGATATATATCATTTTATAGGTTCGGGATATTATGATCGAGATAATACTACTTACAATGACCAAGGTCTTGAAATTGTTGTTGAGAGAATTAGCCACCCTACCTATGATAGAATTGTAGATTATAAAGATGGTTTGACACCTAATAATTTTTATCGTTCTAGTATTGATGTTAATATGCAATCATTTACTATGGAAGTAAGAATGGAATGTGTTGCAATAAATGGAACTGAGTCAACATTTAACTATCAAGTTAATTTTTATGGTGGTCTTGTCTCTGATACTACACCAGCTGTACCATTATCAAATTTAATGCTTATGAACTCTGTTGCTTACTCACAAGATCCGGTAGTTCCATACCCAGTTATAAATCCTTTGTTTTTACAAGGAACTAAAACAATTCCTAACAATCAAGATAGACAATGGAAATTTATGATTAGATCAAATGGTGGCGGTTCTCTTACTGCTTGGCGATCATCAAGGGGGCAAATGTTTAAATATACTCTTGCTCTATAATTTAAAATATTATTTAAAAAAAAATATTGTATAATATATATATAATATACATAGTATGTCACTTAATAAATTTACTGGTCAATCTAATACAGGATCTCAGAGTTGGATGGAAATTAACGCCAAATCTATTAAAATTAATAATCAGATTGTAGGTGTTGAAAAATTGTACAATTATGAAATTGGTCAAAATGAATCCAATCAAACTTATTGGAAAGTCTTTAGTTTGCCTAATGGTCAACATTGCGTGAGGTTTTCTGGATCTAGAGATTATGAGATCCCAGCATCTACAACAAATCAAAGTATACAGGTTTTGATTCCTCCAGAATTCCAAGCAAGCTATACTATAGATAATAATATTAAACCAGCTATTGTCAATTGTGTTCTTGGTGTATATGTTCACGCCTCTGCTTTTGGTATCTCTAGTTCTACCGGATTTTCTCACGATAACCTTAGAATGCTTTTTGATGTAACTACCGATTCTGTAGCTAATGCTAGGCCTTCTGTGTTGAGTTATGATATTATTCTTTCCGTTACACCTGTTTAAAAAAATTAATTATTTTAGATTTATCTTTTTTAATAAAGTAATTGGTATATATAAATATTGATTATATTCCATTTGTCCTCTATCTTTACGTCCACCTTTTGATATATTACATTCTGTCATAGTAGTATCATTTAATTTGTAATAATACAATCCATCTGTAAAATTAAAAAGAAAATAACAAGTATGATCCGAATCTATACCATATTTAACTTTATTCATACCTATCATAGTTGTTGGATATTTATTATAAGTATTGTTACGTGATTTAAGTTCAATCATAATCTTTTTATCGTTATTGATAAAGTCATATAAATGATACTTATCAGTATAATCAAAATTACAATCAAAATGATTTTCAATAATTTTTTTTAGTTCTGTTTCCTTCTGAAAACCAAACAATAAATCTTTTTGTTTTCTGTTCATCTTATATATTATGAACAGAAAAAAATATTTAATCATTTAATATATCTAAACCGTATTCTATTGGGTGTTTTTTTCGTTTATGTTTTTCTAGTCTATTTCTTGATATTTCTCTACAATCTAAACACAGTATAGTTTCTTTAGCGAAATATTCGTATCCATCATCATCACAACATATACCGTATGTTTTACGTCTGATTGTTCTAATATAATGCCTGTGTGATTTCTCTTTCTTGCACATTGGACAAGTTTTTTTTTCATTTTTAGTATTATTCCAGATAAAATTAAAGCTACTCATTAATATTAATATAATACTATTTCTTTAAGTATTTTTAAAATCATATTTATTTTTATTATAAATTTTACAATTATTAGAATATCCTTCGAAATGCCAACTACCAATCTTTTTTTCGTTTTCTAATCGTTTATTAGTTGCATTTAGTTTTACCTTTGATATTATAGAATCAGTATGACTAAATACGATATTATCCGATCCGTGATACTGTACTTGTCGATGCATATATACTCTTCCATAACCAAGTAAAAACGGCTTAATTCTTGCGTAATCGTATTTGAATGGATTTTTATCATTTTTGTTACATATTTTAAACATATATTTTCCATTTGGTTGGGGTACCATATCTATTATTTCATCTGTATCTCTCAGTTCCATCTCATCAAGATTTCTATAATATTTATAATAGTTTTTTGAAACGAGATTTCCCCAGAGAGAATTTAGCATTAGCTTTGCAAGTTTATTGCCTTTAATTTTAAATGGATACAACATATGTGTGTACTTTCCGAACAATTTACCGCCAGATGTTGATAACTTACCTTCGTATGATAAATATCTCTCGTCTAATAGCTCCATCTTTAATTTAAGTTTTTTTGCCCAGTTAACTTCGTGATGCGTATACATATTCGACTGAAGCTCAGTAAATAATTTTGGATTAGTTACATCTATCTTACAATGATAAATACCCGCGCCAACATTTGCATTAGTATTAAAATGTTTTTTAGTTATCTCTTTGAAAATACCTTCTTTGATTGGGAATCCTAATTTCGTCGACATTATGAAAGGATAGAAGGATCGTTTATCATATTTCCAGCCTGATCCTTCGTACTTCTCACCTATTCTAATACCTCCACCACAAGAGCTAATATACGGTACTTCAAAATCTTGAATAGGGTCAACCTCGATATCTTGTAAGGATTTGAATATTCTAAGACCTTCCTGAACAACAGAATTACACCTATACAGATTAATATATCCATCAGTACTATCATATAGATCTTTTGCATCTTTTGTATACGATTGATAAAACTCTTCCAGGTTTTCATCATCAGTTTTGACCAATATAAATGGATGATTGAATGGTCTCTTTCTGATATCTATTATTTTTGATATCTCCATTGTCGAGTATTGTTTTCCGTCATAAAGTGTCGCCTGTTCTTTGTCCATATCTTGACTGTATACAACAATTTTTTTGTTCTTGTAATGAAACATAATTCTATTTAAATTAATGATATCAATATTTCTTTAAGCCTTTTTAAAATAAATTATTTAATTTTAAAATAAATTATTTAATTGGGAATATTTATAGAAGTCATATAAATATACTCTCGATAATAAATTATACAATAAAACTTATACTAAACGCTGATATTGTATCATCAAAGCCTTCCATATCGTCATAATCCAATAGATACTCAAATATAGATCCAGCATTCTGAAAAGCAACTGATCTTACACCAGAGCCGAAATTAATCGTAAGATTAAGCTTAGCATTCTTGAACTTATCAGACTTTCCCATTAATTCAGATTTTCTGTTGATATACTTAAAAATATTATTTACGTTTGCGTCGGGTGCATTATATGTTACAATATTAAGTTTACGACCATCCTTGAACGTCTTCGTTCTAGTATTGTCAACATCAAATTGAATCTTTGGGACTTTCTTTGCGACTTTCTTTGCGACTTTCTTTGCAACTTTCTTTGCAACTTTTTTTACAACTTTCTTTGATGGCATCGTTTCTTTATAATTAATAGTATTAATATTTCCTTAAGCCATTTTAATTAAAAATTAAATTAATTAAAATTTCCCTCCCCCCTAAGCCAATATCGCAGGTACTTTGACTTTTTTTCCAGATCGGTTGACATCATTCTGACAGACAGCCTATTTT
>Ga0208161_1000494_pt1 | contig 22519 bp, 26 predicted proteins | sample CB_VirMetaG_3_FD_184538 | JGI IMG/M metagenome (GOLD analysis project Ga0208161, IMG submission 184538) | Freshwater to marine saline gradient viral communities from Chesapeake Bay - CB_1508_1S Viral MetaG (SPAdes) (version 4) | ecosystem: Environmental > Aquatic > Marine > Coastal | place: USA...
AATATTTTGATGAAGATTTAAGTATTATTAAACATAATTTAGAATCAATATATAATGAAATAGGTAATTCTGATTTTTCAGAAAATTTTTATGGTTATATTGATAATGAAATAGAAAAACAAAATCAAAAAATTAATAATTTTATTAAATAGGCAATTCTGTATCTTCTATTATTGATAATCTATTATTTATTTCGGATAACATAATATCATAATCTTCACTTGATAAATGATTTCTAAATAATTTACTTGATATATCACGGTAAATATCAGTATATTGTAAATATGATACTTGGTGAGAATGTAATTTATTTTCTAATTCATAGGCTGTAACAATTGCACTTGTAACTGTACTTATACTCGTTGTTGTCAATGCTACAATTAAAGATATAATAGATACAGGGGACATAGATATAACTAATGAGCAAACAGATGCAGCATTAAGAGCATTAATACCACTTTTTAATATACCATTTATTTTTTTTAATTTTCTGAATTTATTATAATGTTTTGTTTTTTTATATTTAATATCATTCAAACAATCTTTAATAAGTTTATTTTTTTCTTTTTTATTACCTGAATATTGTTTTTTTAAATTAACCAATTCAATTTTTGGTTCTTCATTTGTTTCTTTATTCATAATTATTATGATATATATATAATAATAATGAATAAATTATTTTTTGTTAAAAAATTAGCATTATCTTATGGTGCCGATGATTTATACCCATCTAATAGAAAGAATAAAAAATACGCAGTATTATATAATGGTAAAATTATACACTACGGTGATTCAAGATACCAAGACTATATAGACCATAAAAATAATGAAAGAAAAAAACAATATTTAGCACGTGCGACAAATATTAGAAATAGTAATGGTAAATTAACTTATCTTGATAAATCAAGTCCCAATTTTTGGTCAGTATTTACTTTATGGAATGAACAAATGTAAAATTATTACAATACATTGGCACTATTTTCTGTATTTGCTTGAATTAACTGTTGTCCCATATTAGCGTGGGATTCTCGTTGTTGCCCTGTTTCATCAGAAGCCAAACCAGATGTTGGCCTAAAGTCCAATACGGCTGCAGGTTCAACGGGATGTTTAACTTCGTCTCGTTTCATTTCTAATTCTTCTCTTTGTAGAGATTCTGTTAATGCTGGTGTAACTGCTTTATCATCTATCTTTTTATTTGCTTGTTCAAGTAAATCTAATCTTGATGTTGGTTTGGCTGATGATGCTTTTAAAAATCTTTCTTGACTTGACATCCACAAACCGTATTTACTTCTATCGATTGGTCGTGTTTCAATATTTTGTCCTGTTAATAACGACATTTTTTATATATAATATATATGTAATAAAAAAAATATGATATTATAATAAATATAATGTTATCATTAACAGATAATAAGGATAAAAATTTAAAAAAGATTGCTAAAATTATTATAGACAAAGATAAGAAAACAAAAAAATTTATATATCTAACAAATAATAATGATGGTTCTAATGAAATAAAATTACAAAAAAATGAGTCATTACAGATATTACCAGATAAGGACGTTGTAGAAAAAATTTATATATCTGGTGTAAGTGGCAGTGGTAAAAGTACATGGGTAAGTAAATGGTTAAAGGAGTATAAAAAAATGTTTAAGAATGATATATTTTTATTTAGTAGTGTGGATTCAGACGCTGTATTAGATAAATATAAACCTGTTAGAATACCTATAAATGAGGATTTAATAATTGAACCAATTGAGCCATATGAATTAAGAGATTCATTAGTTATATTCGATGATATAGACACAACGCGCAATAAGAGATTTTTAATAACATTGAATAATTTAAGGGACTGGTTATTAGAATGCGGCAGACACCACGATACAAGAATGCTTATAACAAGTCATTTATTAAGCAATTATAGTTCAACCAGAAGAGTGTTAAATGAGGCAACAACGGTTGTTCTTTTCCCAAAGGCTAATGGTTCATATCATATTAAAAATTTTTTAAAACATTACTGCGGGTTTGATAAACACCAAATTAAAAAATTTATAAATTTAAATAGTAGGTGGGTTGCTGTTCGCAGAGGCTACCCGATGATAGTTTATTATGAAAAAGGTATGTATGTTGTTAATACCAGCGATAATGTATAATATAAATATATTAATAAAGTATTTAAAAATATATTGATTAATAAAATAAAAGTAATGCCAATAGATTATAGTAATGCGTGTATTTATAAAATTAGTTGTTTGGATGATTCAGTAGATAAATTATATATTGGTTCTACTGTTAATTTATATAAACGTCAATTATGCCATAAATCCCATTGTTATAATGAAAATAGTAATCATTATAATTATGATGTTTATAAATGTATTAGAAATAATGGCGGATGGAACAATTGGACATTTACAATTATTAAACAAGTTCAGGTAAATAATAAAAGAGAATTAGAAGCAATTGAATGTAAATATGTAATAGATTATGGTGATAAATGTTTAAATCATAGACGACCATATAGAACAAGGGGAGAATATTATGAAGAGAACAAAGAACATTTATTACAATATAAAAAACAATGGTGGCAAAAAAATAAAAAACATAATGCTGAAAAGAAAAAACAATACAGAATAAATAATTTAGAAAGATTAAATAAATATTATTCTCAAGAAGTAATATGTGAATGTGGTGATAAATCTATTGTATCAAATATAGCACGACATAAAAAGACAAAAAAGCACTTCAAGCGAATGAAACAATTAATTAATAAAAGTATTTAAAAATATATTTATTAATAAAATATAAATGATTAAATTAACTAACAAGGAATATTATGATAAAAATAAATCAAAAATAAAGCAACAAATTAAAAATCGAAATGTAATGATTTTATGTGAATGTGGTAAAATGATATATCGTAATAGCAAACCAAAACACATCCTATCAAAACAACATTTAATTATAATGGACCATAACATATTTAAATAAGTTTTTTTATTTAACATATAATATTATATAATATTATAATATAATATGTCAAATATACTGTCTGAATTAAAAGAGATGTGGGAATTATTAGCCATTACTGATATACAGACGATTAAAAGGTATTGTAAAACAAATTTAAGCGATGATGAAAAAAAAGAATTAATTGACCAATATAATAAAGATTTTGCACAATTGCCAAACGATGATAAAGTAAAAGTAAATGTTTTATTATTATTATCACATTTAGGTATCACAGTCTATTAAATAATCTCTTAATAATATTTTAGGAACTAATTTACATTTAGACATTTTATTATCTCCTGCAGATACAGAGCGGCAATAATCTAATTTAATAATTTCTTTTAATTTATTAGTTGGTATAATATATATTTCGTCTTCTTGTTCATGACGACAAATAAAATAAATCCAGTAATCCGATTTAGTAGCGGATATACCAGATGGGTTATTTTTAAATTTATATTCTATACATAGGTTTCCAGTCTTACAAGCCAATTTATCACTTTTTACTTCTATATATATTTTTTTACCATCTTTAATATAATAAAAATCATATTCTTTACATTTACCTTTAGATGGAAAACATTTATAATTAATTAATTTCATGGCTTTATTCTCGTAGATTTTGCCGAATTCTAAATCCTTAATAAAGTTATTCATATAATATTATTAAACATTTTTATTTTCAAAAATAAACAAAAAAACTATATATTTTATATTTATTACTATTAAAATAATAAATCTAATATATATTTATTTAAAGGTTAGCCATAAATTAATTAATTTATGTTATACCAATCTATATTTATGATGAATTGATTTATATTTATGTTTTATAATTTAGATTTTTGCTTTTATAATATATTTATATAATAATATTTTATCATTTTATTATTTTTTATTATATTATATACAAAAAAATAATAAAGTGATATTTTATTTTATTATTTTATTGTATTATTTTATTATTTTATTGTATTATTTTATTATTTTATTGTATTATTTTATTATTTTATTGTATTATTTTATTATTTTATTGTATTATTTTATTATTTATTTTTTACTTTTTACTTTTTACTTTTACCTTTTTCCCGAATAATTTATTAGAATCATTTTATAATTTTAATATTATTATACAAAAAAATAATAAAGTTATTTTATTATTTTATTGTATTATTTTATTTTATTATTTTATTGTATTAGTTTTCTTAAAGTTATTTCATGGTATGGGTGTTTTTCAATCAAATAATCTATTTGCTCTTTATCCATATCATGAATTAATAAGTCAAGAATCTCAACTTTTTGTTTCTGTGTAATTTTCTTTTTTTCTGGCTTTTGTGGTGGTGCTTTTGGTCTTGGTTTGGAATACCAACTCTTTAAAATCGTTGTTCGGCATTTAATACATGTTTTTACAGGATTACCAGTTTTTATATTTTTAAAATCTTCAGGACCATTGCACTTTCTATTACACGTTCGACATCTTAAATGTTTTTCATATTCATCACCATAATCTTTTTTTGAAGGCATTATATTTAAATATATATAATAATTAAATATATTTTATTTTTATATAATTTTTTATATAGTTTTTATAATTTTTTTTATATAGAATTTATTTAAAAAATTATATAAAAATAAAATATAGCCTAAATATTATATAATACTATGCCAAAACTAACTTCAAATAATTACCTTGAATTGGAAGAATATTTTAACGCCGATATTTTATATTACATCCTAAATAATAGAGAGAAATTTAATTTTAAAAAATCAAGCAAAGAGAGTAAAACAAGAATTAAATATTTACAAAACACATTCGGCGATAATTACGATATTTTTAAAATGTGTGAAAAATATTTAAACAATTCTAAGGATAATATTATTAAAACAAAATATAAACAAAATAAACAAAAGGGCAGGTACTTTGCAATAAATGGTTTGTCATTACAAGGTATGATGAAAGAAATACGAAATTTGATAGCAAAAGACTATTATCAAGATATTGATATCGTTAATTGCCATCCTGTTATTCTTTCTCATATATGCAAACAAAATAATATCGATACACCTAAATTAAATAAATATATTAATCATAGGGATGATGTTTTAACAAAGATTTCAAATGATTACTTTGATAAAAAAATGTCAAAACAATTAATTTTATCTATGTTAAATGGTGGCGTATCATGTTATAACGATTTGCAGAATTATTGTAAAAAATGCGATGAGCCTTTCCCATCTTTCGTTGAAAAACTAAAGGTTGAATTAAATAAAATATATTCTTTTTTTACTACAAATAAAAAGTTTATTAAAGATTATAAATTACATTGTAAAAAAAGGGAACAACAGAATATAACAATTAATCATGAAGGCAGTTTTATAAATCATATGCTTTGTGATTATGAAAATAAAATATTGATGTGTATTTATAATTTTTTAGATTCTCCTAAAAATTGTGTGCTATGTTTTGATGGTATTATGGTTGATAAAAATATTAAAATTAATTTAGGAGATATCGAACAAACTATATATGATACATTAAATATTAAAATTAAACTGGCAATAAAAGAAATGGACAGTGATTTTGTTATACCATCTGATATTCCAAAATATATTTATAAAAAGGATGAAAATATTAATTACTTTGATTATTCAGATAATTATGATTATCAATCTTTTTATAATGAATTTAATAATAAAGTTTATGATTCTTATGATACATTAGATGATGAAATAAAAAATAAATATATTAAAGTTATTGGTAAAGTTATTGATAACGAAGGTTCATATATTAAAAAATTAAATGATGGTTATTATAGTATTGTAAAAAAATTAGGTATATCAGATTTTACGATGTATTTTTATTGTGATGAAACAAATAAAAAAATAAAATTAACTTTATCACAATATCTTAATACACAATATGGTTTTAATAAATATGAAATAAAATTAAATAATTCAAATAATAAAAACTTTAATATATGGTCTGGTTTTCAAGCAAAAATAACTGATAAGAAAACTGAAGGATTTGAATTAATTAAAAATTTTATTTTTGAAACGTGGGCATCATCTAATCAAGAATATTATAATTATATTATTAGTTGGTTTGCTGGACTTGTTAAGCCCAATGGTATAAATGGTGTTGCATTGGCTATGGTTTCAGAACAAGGCACAGGCAAAGGATTTTTATTACAATTTATGACATATATATTAAGAAAATGTAATATAATAGAAACAATAGGTATTAATAGTATTACACAGAAACATAATAATGTAATAGAAAATAAAAGATTAGTCGTGGTAAATGAGATGAGCAGCACAAAAGAAGAGTTTAAAAGCAACTTTGATAAAATTAAATCATATATATCTGACCCAACTATTAGTATTGAACCAAAGGGATTATCGCCATATTCTATTGACAATATAGGGAATTATATATTATGCACTAACCATCGTGATAGTATTATTGTAGAAAAAACTGATAGAAGATACGCTATATTTGAGGTTAGTAATAAATATAGGGGTAATATTGAATATTTTAACAATTTAGCAAAGAAATGCTTCAACCAAGGTACAGCAGATGAGTTTTATACTTATTTATTAAATTTTGATTGTGTAAATATTAAAAATATCATTACAACAGAACTAAAGAAGGAGTTAATAAGTATATCTCAACCGACGCCTTTAAAATTTATTGATGCTATAACAGAGCAACCATTAAAAGATTATAATAAAACAATACCAGCCGCTGATTTATATGCTGAATATAGAGGCTGGTGCTTATGTAACGGCGAGAAAAATATTTATACAAGTACTAAATTCGGAATATGTATGAAAGGTGTTTTAGAGAAAAAGAAAACAAATAAAGGTGCTGTATATATATTACCACCAGATGTAGATTAAATGATTAATACTAATATATTATTATATTATTATTATTTATTATATTTTGCTCACGTATGAGACACCACCACCACCACAACAATTAACCGAATAATAAACGATAATTTAATAATCAAAAAGTGGTGGGTTAAAATAAAAGTGGTGGGTTCATTTTTAACCCACCACCAGACCATATTTTAAAAAAATTATTTTATCATCTTATTTTATACTATAAATATATAATAATAATAGAAATATATTAAAAGTGGTGGGTGTGGTGGGTGTGGTGGGTTTTTCACAAAATTTATTTTTTTTTTTTTTAAATTTTTTGGAAAAATAAAAAATAAAAATAATTTTGAGTTAAAAATAACCCACCACCCATCACTAGTCACCACTTTTAGAGAGCGAGCGGAATATTCTATAATTTTATTTTATTTTTGTGGTGGTGGTTGTGTCTGTAAATGGGAAAAAATAAAAAAATAAAAAAATAAAAAAATAATTTGAACCCACCACTGAGAGCAAGCGGATTATTCTATTATTTTATTTGTGTGTTGTGTTGGTGGTTGTGTCCCATATGTAAGAAAAAAATAAATATATATATTAGATGTGTTTATTATATAAAAAAAATTTATATTAATATAATAATAATAATAATAATGGTTGTTAAATGCAGATGTAACAAAAATCCATCTAATTATAAAGAAACTTGCTATTTCAGAGCACCGCAGATATATGATGAGCAATGCGTACATAACCAGGTGTTTGTTAAATTTAAAATTTATAGAAAAGCCTATAATACTAATATATCTGATTCTAATATGATTGGTTTAATCGAGGATGATACATTTGATAATTCATTATATCAACTACCATATAAGTATGCTGTTATGATGTATAAAATTATTTTAAAACAAAAAATTATGAAAAACAAAGGCTACAAACCTAAAATTCATAAAGTGGAACAAAAAAAAAATCTGTATGTTAATTTCGATGATGATAATAGTAATAAAAAATTCTCAATTGAAGAACAATTTATTAATATTTAATTTAATATGTTTTGTTGTAATTGCTGTTTTTTAAATTTTAATTTATTATTAACTGATTTTATTTTTTCATTAATTTCATCGAAATCACTATCATCATTTGATATCATTTTTAATTTATTCATAATATTGTTATGAGATTGAGTTTTCTTATGCGTATTTAAATTAGCCTTAACTATAGCCTTACCGCACTCGCACTCTACGATTTCATTATTTTTTTCATACCAAATCTTTTTATATTTAGATTGATACTCTGCTATTTTTTCAGCATTTAATTTATCATATTTTTTTTGATAATTGATTAACTTTTGTTTATTTTTTTCATAATATTTTTTTGACGTATCATTAAACTTTTGTTTATTTTTTAAATAATATTCTTTGCTGTATTCTGCCTTTGTTCTATTAGGTATTGTTGTATTTAAAAGATTATCATGATTATATAATTTCATAACGTTTGCTTTTTCTTTATTAGCTTCTGCTTTACTTTCGCATCCAAATTTTTTAATAACTACAAAATTATAATTGTTCCATCCTCCGTTCTCTCTAATATATTTATTTAATTTTATGTTATACATCTCACTATTTTCATTATTATAATTATTTTTCATCTTAGTTATTCTGGATTTTAATTTAGTTGTCCAACCGATATAAACCTTATCATCATCACCACTTTTAGATTCAATTTTATAAATCACACATTTGTTATAATTTACCATATCGTGTTATTAATTAATTAACACCAAATCTTTATATTACTTTACTTTTTTTTTAATAATATATTTTATATACATTATTAAAAAAAATATTTAACATCATATAATTATATGACGATAGTATTTTTATAATTCAAATATTTATTTTCTAATGACACAATTTTATTACATAAGTCAATAATAATTTTTTCTTTTTTATCAATTAACAGAGATGTAATAATACAGCCATTATATTTAATATTTTTTTCTCTAAGGTCTGATAATTCCTTATAGGTCCTATCATAATTTAATTGGCACTGTTTCAAATTCATATTCTATTTCACTTTATTATATATACGTGTCAAATCTTTATATCTCTTTCACTTTTTTTTCTTTAAGTCTTTAAGCCCCTAAAAAAATATTAATAAAAAAAAAATTATATTTAATATTTTAATAATATTAAATATAATTCATCATATATAAAATTTAAATTTCAACAGTATTAGATAATATTATTTTATCTTCATAGCCATATACTTTTTCACCATTCTCAAATGCCTCATCTATCTCATCTTCATTATATTCAATAAAGCAACCTAAACTTCTTAATAATTTTTTTAATTTTTTGATTTCATTATTAATTAATTCTAGTTCCTTTTCTTTTTCTTCTATCTCATCATCATAATTAACATTAAATACTAAAATATTATTTACTTCAATATTTTTATTATTATTATTTTCCAAATTAAAAATCTCAGTCCATAAAGCATCATGCTTTTGTTGAGTATTTTTTAATTCTTCCTTCAAATTCATAATAATTTTGTTATTCATATTCTATTTCACTTTATTATATATACGTGTCAAATCTTTATATCTCTTTCACTTTATTATCTTTAAGTCTTTAAGCCCCCTATAATTTTATTAAAAAAATAAATTTATATACCTATTACTTATAATAATAAATTTTTTTATTATTTATCTTCAAATGGGTCAGTGAATTTTAAAGATTCAGTAGGATATAATTGGTTTTGTAAATTCATGAATAACATCATAGTATTCATAAAATTATCAGGTAATTCAAACTCCGCTTCAACTGGGTCAGGTACTGTAACTTCTTTTTCTAATCTTTTGTATGTATCGGCTAATTTTTGAAGTCGTTTTTTTCTTTGTTTTATTTTTTTTTCTGTTCCTTTACCACCTTTCTTCTGTAAGTCTTTTATTTCATCGTTTAATTCACGTATGTCTCCTTCTAATTCTTCTAATTTTGACATACGTTTAATTGGCTTAGTTAATGGGACATTCACCGCTTGAGGTTCAGGTGGATATAATTGATTTTGTAAATTCATTAATAACATCATAGTATTTATAAAATTGCCTGGTTTCAAATCTTCTTCATCAACAACAACTTCTTTTTTTTGTAATCTCAATGGTTTAGGTGGGACTGGCGGAGGTACTTTTTTTCGCATTACTGGTCTTGGTGGGACGGGTGGTGGAACTTTTTTAAATCTTCCTTTTATTCTTGATGCAGTTTCCCAAAATTCTTCATCCATTCTCCTGTTTTTTTCTTTAGTATCTTCAATTTCCTGTCTAATTCGTTTTATTTCTGCTTTATAGTCTCTTTTTGGTTTAAATCGTTCTCTTATCCGCTCAATTGCTTCATCAACTCGTTCATCTCTTGAAACATCTTTACTTTCATACAATTCAGATTTTTTTATATTTTTTATTAATTCACTTTTGCTCATAGTTGAATAATTTTTAAAAAGTCTCCCTTGTTTAACTATTCGTTTTAACTGCTCAACTGAAAATTTATTCAAATCGCTCATTTATATATTATTATATATTAATATAATATTATTTTATTATTAAAAAATTTTATTATATTGATATAATTTATTTTATTCACATTCACATTTTTTATGTTTAGGTTGTCTCCCTAATATAATACCCATTTTTTTAAACTTTTCTATTCTCTTATAACTTTGTTCTTTTTTATCTTTTAATTTTTGTCTTAATTCTTCTAAAATTTTATTTAATTCTTCTTCATCATCTTCACTATCTAAATAATCTTCTTCTAAATAACCTTCTGCTTCTGGTTCTGATTCTGGCTCTATAACCTTTTCCTTTTGTTGTTGTATTATTTTAGCCATCTCGCTTAACTCATCGTTTTCTGAGTCATAGTTGCTCACTGAGTAACTATGACTTGTAAATGGCATATTTTTTTTTTTAGCCTCAAGCATTTCAAATAAATCTTTATATTGTGGTTCTTCCTCCTCTTCTGTATCATCCTCTAATACTATATCTTCTGGTTCATTCATTCTTGCTTTAAAATTATGTATCAATGTATTTATATATTCATCCCTTTGTTTATCATCAATTCTTGATTCATATAAATCATTTTTTATTTTATTTACAAATTCCTGCATTCGTTCATTTATATCTTTTTTAGCAGGTTTATTTAATCTATCTTTAATATTATGTAATGTATTCCATATATATGCATCTCTTTTTTCATCTCTCAATTTACTTTCTTCTAATTCTGCTTTTATTTTATTTATAAAACTTTTCATTTGCATATTAATATTTGGTTTGTCTTCTTTTACTTCTTCTATAATAGCCTTTTCTTCTGGTTTTAATGATTTAAACTGTTGCATAAATAATTCTTCTGGAGATAGTTTAGTTGTTTTTATTACTTCTTTTGGTATAATTGTTTCAATTAATTCCAAATCTTTTAATGGGTCGGTGATTCCTTGTTCTTCTTGCCATTTATGATATTCGGCTATTTCCTTTTCCCGTTTTTCGTCATCTTCTTTTTGTTTTTGTTTATAGGCATCAGTGCCTCGTATTTGTTTCAAGGCTTCCATAAAAGCATCTGGGTTTTTATCAGTATTTAGTTTATACCATTTCGATGCTTTTATACCAGCAATCAGAGCATCTTTTTTTAATTTGGAAAAATTTTTAAAAAGATGATTAATGCTTACAAGTTCCTTCAATTGTTTGACATTTAGTTTATTTAAATCCATATTATAATATATTATAATATTATAAATAATATACCTTTATATCTCTTTCACTTTATTAATTTATTAGGTATATATAATAAATATAAATCTAATAAATTATTTCTTTTGTTTAGGAACATAAGATGCACGGGCTTCGTTCATTGCTTGTTTCAACGACATACCGGGATTAGCATTCATATGTTCTCTTAAATGTAGAATCCAGGGATTAGTGTTCTTTGCTTTACTAAATTCAGATGCTTTTACTGGAACTTTAGTTTGTTTTTTTGCTTTCTTAACTGGTTTTTTGTCAGCCATTGTATTATTATATATATTATATTATATATTTATATTTAATTAAAATAAACTCACCATTATATTTTTCTGTATATATCGTTAATTTTAGATGTATGCATAAATTTATTTTCTATTTTCTTATCTTCTGCTTCTTTTTCTAATATACTTTTTTTACCCTTGCTTAGATGTGATATTATTATATGTCTTATCATTGATGTTGATATGTTTTTACCAGCATGTTTAATAAATATTTTATTTAAAAATTTAGTTATACCATTACTTGTTATACTATTTTTTCTATCTGACTGAGTTAAATAAAATCCTGAAATATTATGTTTTAACCAAATATTTATCAATCTATTTAATTTATTATTTATATTAAATACCCTACCACCTAATGATTTTTTATTTTTAAATTGATTTATTATAAATTGTTTATTTCCATTAGATATTAATAAAAAATTATTATTATCTTTTTCATCATCATTTAATTTATCATATTTATTTTTTTTAATAACTATCATATTAGCAAAATCATTTCTTATAGGATAGTCTAAATATGTTCTAAGTATTACAAGTTGCTGTAATAAATTATATTCATTATTATTTAATTTATCTTTTTTTAATATATTATCTAATTTAATTTTTTGAGTAATATTATTTATAATTTTTAATAGGTCATTATATTCTAACCAATTATCTTTTTGTTTATCGGTTTTTTCTTGTTTTTTTAACCAATTATAATAATTATCTGTTAATTCTTTTAATTTAATCTGGTATTTATCTATTAATTTTTCATTTTTATTTTTTTCTGATGATAGAGCAACAATTATAGCAGTTAATTTATTTTTTTTACTTGTTATTTTATCTAAATCATTAATATAATCCATAACTTTATCATAATTTTTTAAAAAATTAATATCATCTAATTTTGTATCACCATCTATATTTTTTTTTATAATTTTTAGAGCACATATATAAGTTTTTAAACTACTATCAGATATATTTCTACTATCTTTAATTTGTTGTTTAATATCCATTTATTATTATATTACAAAAAAAAATATATATTTATTCTATATTATTTTTTTATCGTCTTTTTAGCATTTTTCTATTATAACCACCGCCTGATACACGCCCGCCTGACAATTTATTAGCAACACCTGCTACATCTCCCACTGTTCTGGCTACACCTGCAACTGGTGCCAAAAATGGTACGTGTTCTGCTACATCTCCAACAACTTTAGCACCTTTCTGTATTCCTCTACTAACTTTTCTTACTGTATTTTTTAGATTACTCCAGAAAGAACCACCTTGAATATTTTCATACTCTGCGTGTCCTAACTCTGGACTGTTCTGTGTTGCCAAAACAACTTCTTTTGTAAGATTACCCAAACTGGCACGTCCCATATTTTCAGCAATGCTAAATGTACCTTCCATCATAAATACAGTAAAGAAGTCTCCAGTAAAGAAGTTAGAACTTTCATTTTTAACTCTAAGTTGTACCTGCATTGTATATTGCCCTTGTACTCCTGGAGCCTCATTGTCCAATAAACCTATATCTTTACCAAAATGAAGACATAAAACACTACCCCTATGCTTTTTAAATTGGCTCCATGACAAATCTAAACCATTTCTGCTACATATATTATATAAATCTTGTTGTGTAGCATTAGCCAATAAACCACTTTGATTATTCCACAATATATTTACATTTTCAATAGACAAAAACGAGTCACTGGTATTTTGATTACTTGTGTTTCTTTCATGTCTAACATATAAATAAACTTTTCTTGGAATTTGAGACAATTTAATTGAATCACTATAAATTGTTGTTGATGAACCAGCAGCTAAAGGTTCAACACGTTTAATATAGTCCTGTGATTTATGATATGGTAAAGTCTGCAACTGTGGCAATTTCATAGACAAATCAGGGGTTAGGAAAGTAGTAAGAATTTCGGGTGCTTGATAAAAATCAACAGTTACATTTGTAATAGCGTTACCAGCACTCGAATGACTTAAAACTTGTGATAAATTTGATTTAAACCTATAAGCGATATTAAATTGATTAACATTAACAAAACCCTCATCAGCAGGACCATAACCACTCATAAAAGGACTCATAAAAATAGGTTCTGTTACAACCGCTCTAAATTTACGAGCAGATATAACTTCAACAACAAAACCACCTCTGGGGTCATATGGTGATTCGCCATAATCAGCCAAAGGATTTTTAGCACTACCATAAACTTGCCAATCTGAGTATTCTTGGTATGCATCTGGTTGAGATGGAGAGGTGGAGCATCTTTGTCTCATTTTATAATCTGTTCCATAACATAATAGAGCATGCAATTTATCAGAAACATTATCAGATATTGATTCACCGTTAATTTGAACAGTTAGAACATCAGTAATACTATGGATTGGGTATTGTCTTAATGCATCATTAGTTCCTAATTGTAGGTCTTGGTCTGTTTCAACTTCTAAATAACATCGTATTTTCATTTCTCTGTCAGTAATTGTCTGGGTTGATGGAGGGTTAATAGTAAAAAGTGCTTGTGCATTACTATAACTATCAGCGACATTAACTTGCTGTGTATATCTCATAGCACCTTTAAAAACAATATGGTTTTTCTCAACATCTGGTTTAACATTGACAACTGGTTCATAAACTTTTACGGTTTCCATTATTATATATTATTATATTATATTAAAATATAATATTTTTCATATAAATTATTATATTTTAGCATAAAAAATTATTAAAAACTATATTATTAAAATAATTGTGTTTTACTTTCTTAAAATTTTAATAATATTATATCAGTCATGTGTGTATGGTTGCCTATCGTCTGCATTTTTGTTATATTATACAAACTTTTGAGACACCACCACCAACACAAAATAAAATAATAGAATAGAATAATCCGCTTGCTCTCGAATGGTGGCGAGTGGTGAGTTGTGAGTTTAATTTAAATTAATTTATTTTTTATTTTTTATTTTTCCAAAAAATTTAAAAAAAAAAAAATAAATTTTGTGATAAACCCACCAAACCCACCACTACTCATCACTTTTAATATATAATAATAATAATAATATATTAATAGTGTAAAATAAGATGATAAAATAATTTTTTTAAAATATTGTTTTGTGTTGGGTTAAAATTAAACCCTGCACAAACCCAACACAACCCACCACTTTTATTATTAAATTATTTTTTATTATTCGATTATTATTATAAGTATAACAGTGTCCCATACGTGAGCAAAATTTAATAAATAACATAAAGGACGCATTGAGTTGTCGTAAATGTATTACTAGGACTAGCGGCTCCCCATTGAGCAGTGATATTAAGAGTGTTTAATATGGTGGTGTCGAAATTTGTATTTTCAATACTATGCACAGATTGACCAATTAAAGCATTTTGACTATCGACATTTTGCTCATATTTACCTCTAAAACTGAAAGAAGCAACACCAGCACCACCTAAAGCACGTATCGTAAAATAAAATTCTATTCCCCACCATTTACCTGTACTTGTTGGTACCGTAATAGTTGGTATTGTACCTAAAAGTGTGCTCCCTGTACTACCTCCGTATAAGCGTATTGTTAAATCTGTGTTATTTAGACAACTCATAACACCTCCAGCACTCACACGGTAAGAACCTGCTAATCTAAACTTATCAGCCGGAACACTTAAACTTCCCTGCCCACTTCCAATGATTGTGCTTTCTGTTGTTGTATCTGCAATAACAACAGAACTTGTTTGAGAAAAACTTCCACCAGCAGGTGTCAGGTTATTGATAGATGCAATATTAAGATTACCTTTGCTTGTTGTAATTGTGTTTGTAAAATTAATATCAGTCCCATTATAATTAAACTCATTTGACCCAGCTACGAATTTCATCTCGTTTGAACTAGCTACAGTTGCACCACTGTTTAATTTTGCTGCGATAACTATACTGTTTTGTGGAACGGCTAAACCCTCGCCTGCTCTATCACCAATCACTACAGACCCATTACCAATCCCACTACGGCCTGCTTGATTGCCGATGCACACGTATTTTTGTCCGTTTGTTAAAGCCAGAGCGTTTTGAGCTTCGCAGCCGATAACAACACTGCATACACCAGCAGTGCTTTGACGAGCCGTGCTATTACCAATCACTACAGACCCAATGTTAGGCGGTGCTAATTCACCTGCTAAACGCCCAACTGTAGTTGATAAAGTTGCTGCCCCATTTTTACACGCCCCCGAGCCGATAGCTATAACAGAATTAGATACTCCTGCACTACCAGCATTACGTCCTATTAGAACAATTTCCGATGCAGTTTGATTATTAGCATACACGTTCTGACCGAGATGTATTTCGCTGTCTTCTGTTATCAGTTCCCCATCTATAAAGAGTTTATTGTTGACGTGTGTCTCTCCTGCAACTGTGGTGGCTAAATCAATGTTCTGTGTCTTGCTTTCTAGGTCGCTTATTTTAGTTGTGAAGTTCTGACCATTAACTACAAGGCCTGACGTTTGATTTAAATCAAGGGTGGATAATCCTGCTTTCATTCTTATTTCGTTTTCTTGTGTTGTGTTAAGCCCTGATGTGTCTGCGTTGAGAACAATTGTTTTTGCATCTTGATTAGTCTGAGCAGATAATGCACCAATGGCGATAGCATTTGCTCCTTGATTTGTAAGTGCCGAGAGATTACCGATAGCAACAGAGCTTGCACCTTGAGCCGAAGTAGAACAAGCATTTTGACCTATGGCTATTGAGCCAATTCCCTGTCCAACATTGCACGCATTCTCACCGATAGATATACTGCCTGTACCTTGATTAGACTCAGAAGATAGACCACCGATAGCAATAGCTCCAGCAGATTGATTATTAGCACCTGCACGTTTTCCGAGAGAAACTGAATTAACCCCGCATCTGTTACCAGCTTGTGAACCAACACATACAGAACCATCTAAATTCCCTCCGCCAGATTGAAACCCGATACATACAGTGTTTGACCCCTGACCTACTGCTACACTTTCTCCACCAGCCTGAGAGCCAAGATTTGTATTTTTTTCGCCTGTATTTATAGCACCAGCCGAATATCCTATATTAGTGTTGTCTGAGCCAAGGTCATAACCACACTGAGAGCCGAATACTGTATTATCCACAAAAACAGTAGGATTGAAAGAAGATACATCTGACCCATAAATAACATGGTCAAATCCGCTATCAGAAAATGCAAAATCAGAATTCACACGACCGTCAAATTTAGTTAAGCCTGGTGCTGTATCGGAGAGATTTATATTTTGTGTTTTATTATTTAAATCTGTTATGTCAGGTAACACGTCACCATTAATAAGACCGACATTTGTTAAATTCAATCCTTGTAAATTTAAATCTGTTGGACTTTCAATTAATTTACTTTCATTAACTGTTGATGTATCAGTATTAGAAAATTTTACGTGCTGTCCTAATGCAACTGGTATTGCTCCATTATAAGTTAAATCTGCAGAGCCCGTATCATCAGGAGACCAAAAGGTGTTACCTGCTCCATCTGTGTGTAATGAATAATTAGGTTGTCCTTTGTCAGGAGTACTATAATTTATATCTCCATTTGATGTTGCCACTTTTAGATTGTTTGATACATTTATATCATGAGCATTTAAATCTCCACCAGATGGGAATGACATACTATCGCATACACAATTTAAACATTCTAAGGTTTCACATGCAATTTTTAAATTTAATGGTTTATTTCTTTCAATATTAGTAAATTTATTTAATGACATTATAATATATAATAATAAAACATTTTTTATAATAAATATATTTACATTATATATTTATATTATACACTATTAGTACCTTCAAATGAATCCTCAATTCTTTTATTAATTTTTTTTCTAAAATGTAATTTAACTTTTGCATTATCACCTCTAATTAAGCCTAATGGATATACCGAACCGGACTTATCAGTCCATGATATTTTTAAATCAATTTTATTTAATGGATAATTACTTTTTAAATCATAATATCTTATAGGTCCTTGTGGGAAAAATTGTAAAGTTTGTTGATTTTGTATTGATATGTTTGGTGTGAAATCTGTTAAAATTCTTCTTATAACGTTTTTTTGTCCTGCTAAGGCTTCCGCTTCAACTGGAATACTATTAGTTTCAAATATTAAATTATCAAATTTATTTATACGTTGGGCAGTTACAAATTCTTGAATCATAACAAATTGTGTAACTCCATTAACAACTTCTGTATTATCTTTTTTATCATATATTTCAAGTCTTAATCCCTTAGTTGGAAAAATCGGTGGCGGGACTGTACCATCTGTTGCCTCAAATGAAGACATTAAATTAAATAGGTCTTGTGAAAACATTACAGCAATAGCACTTGGGAAACTCCTATTATATGTTGTTTCAGCATGTAAAGAAAATAACTGAGTTACCGAGTCAAATGTTATATAAGGAGGAACAGTTTGTGGTGCAGCAGGAAAAGCCAGTTTTAAATCTAAATATGCAAAAAATAATGCATCGTTAATTGCTCTCACCCATTTACCATATGCCCATAACACATCTAAATTAGTTTTATACATTTTTCTGTCTGGCTGATATTGTAACTGTTTTTGGAAATCTTGACCGCCGAATGATAAAGTAACAAACCATTTATTATCAGGGTCCCAAACTAGTAAAGGTATTGTTGCTGTTGATATATTAAATTTTACAATACCAACCTCATAATCATTAGGATTGTCTAAAATCGGCACAACCCTATTTTCTGAAATTGTAGTTTCTTTAATAAAATCAGGTATTGTAGAATCATTAAATATATTTATATTATAATATATATTATTTGTTGTATCGAAAACCGTGCTATTTTTGTTATCGTTTCTTTGATTAAAATTAACAACTGCCATATTTATTATTATATTATATTAATATAAATTTTTTTATAATAAAAAACTAAATAAGTATTGACATAGCAGATATCCAAAAATCAGAGTCATAATATTGATTTTTTGTAAATAAATTAATAAATTCATTTAAACTTATATCTCTAAATCTTAGTCTCATTGCTACCCATCTACCGCATGTATTTACATGTTCTAAAACTTTTTGCAATTGTTTTTTATTATATACAAGTTTATATTTACTTTTACTTACTAATGCTGATAAATGAGGTACTAATACCCCATTATGCATTCTCATATTATAATCTGGTGCTATTTTTAATTCTTCATCAATATATAAACCATAACTATCAAAAAATTCTAATTCACCATTATTATTAATAAAAATACATACCCAATGACCAAAATTTTTTTTAGTTTCATATAGAATTACTGCCGCTTCATATAATTCTAATAATTCATTTATTGTATTATATTTTTCTAATTCGCTGTATGTAATTATTAGTGCTTTACCATCTATAATTCGTTTTATATCATTTTCTGTTAAATCAATACTTTCTGCATTATGAATATCTTTATCTATACCAGACATTTAATATATAATAATATAAAATAAAATATTATATATTATATATAAATGTCATTAAATAAATTTACTAATATTGAAAAAAATAAACCATTAAATTTAAAAATAGGATGTAAAAAACTTGAATGTAATGATGCAAGAATAGGAACGTTAGAAACCGATGGACCTTTATTGATAGGTAAATTACAACAGTATCAAACTGTTTCAGTATCAAATACCGCATTAGAATTTAGTTTATTCTCTAATAGCGGATTTTTCGGTTCTCGTGAATTTCAACCTAATGAGATTAAACCAGGCCGCATTTATAAAATGCGAGTTGTAGGTGATATTGTATCATTATCAGGGGAATCTATTACTTTTAGGTTATATCTTGGTCCAACAGCAACACAAGTAAAATTAATAGAATTTCAAACTTCACCTCCTTTTGGTAGTGCTCAAAAGCAATTTTCTTTAGAGTTTAACCTTATTGCTCATACTGATAATCCTAATGATAAATTAAGCACTACAGCATTATTTGATGCAGTTAATAATGCTGGTGCTGTATATAATAATGGTCAAAAATCTGATGTAATTTTTGACTTCTTTAATACATTACAAGAAGTAGATATAACTGCACAATGGACATCGGCGTCTAACGCTAATATTCTTAATGTTCAACAAATTCAAGTAGAAAGGTTAAGATAAATTATTAATATAATAAAAATAAAATATATATTAATAATATAATAATAAATGTCATTAAATAAATTTACTAATATTGTAAAAAATAAACCATTGAATTTTGAAATTGGATGTAATAAATTAGAATGTGATGATGCAAAAGTAGGGCAATTAATTTATAATGGACCTTTATTTGAAGGTAAATTAGGGCAACATGAAGATGCTATACTTACAAATAGAATAGACGATGCAAGTATATTTGGAGATTTACCGCCCACGTATATAGGTAGTCGTGATTTTGATGCTAATGAAATGAAAGATGGTTATGCTTTTAAAGTAAGTGCATCTGGTAGCATGACATCAATTTCTGGTTCAAATTTAAGTTTTAACGTTTTTGTTGGACCTGCTGTATCTCCTTTACAAATATTTAATTTAGTTATGAACCCTTTACCTGATTTTGTAAGTTCAACAGGACTGTGGACATTAGATATAAAATCTGTATGCACACGTAAGACAACCCTTAATGATGACCCAGAACGACAACTTATGTATACGACTGGGAGTTTCAGAGTGACTATGCCAAATGGTCCAGACTTTATTACGTATTTTAGAGGTAATGCTGCAGGTGGAATAGGTAATGAGGTAGAAAATAATTTTTGGGACTCTGTTCAAACATTAGATGTTACAGCTAAGTGGAACGTTTTAAATATTGCTAATTCATTCAATGTTGAAAAAGTAATAGTTGAACGAGTAAGATAAATAAAAAAATATATTTGTAACTATTTATAAAATATTTTATAAATATATATATATATAATAAATGTCATTAAATAAATTTGTTAATATTGCAAAAACTAAACCTTTAGAATTGGATGTTGCATGTCAAGATTTAGAAGCAGATATATTAAGTGTTGAGTCCTTAAAAATAACATCAAGATTGTCAGATAATTTATACGTTGGTTATAATGCTGCAGGTGGAAATAATACAAATCAAGAAATCAGTCTTTTTCCATCTACGTTTCATGGTAGTAGAACCTTACCAGAAAATACCTTAGAAGATGGTTATACGTTTTCATTATATTTTCGAGGATTCTTATATACTAAACCTGGTGAAGTAATTACAATAAAATTGTATGGTGGTGTAAATTCACAGGATGTAATGAGTATATTTCAATCACAACCTCTAACTGCTATGATTGGTCAAGGATATTGGTATTTAAGATTTGATTGTATTTGTTTTGATGGTAATCAAGTAAAAACAACTGCACGATTTATAACAGCAGATGAAAATTTAAAGTCTGTTGAATTTGGAGCAACTACGTTATCAACTCTTGACTTCTCACAAGTGAATACTTTAAATGCAACATTAAAATTTACTAATGCCGACTTATTAAACCAAGTTGTAAGTCAAGAACAAGAGATTACAAGAACAAGATAATAATATAATAATATAATAATATAATATATAATATAATATATAATGTCTGAAAAAATTATATGTGGCTTAGGAAAACTACCTAAAAATGGAAGAAGAGGGACGGCAAAAGAATGTTTAGCTAAAAATCAAGTTAGATATTGGGGAAAAAATGCTGTTCCTGATAATGTAATGCAAAGTAAAGACTTGATGTCACCAGACAAAGAATTAATTAAATTAAAACAATTTGAAATGCAATTAAAAGGTTTATCTACAAGATTACAAAGAATGAAAGATATGAAAAAACCAGACGAACAGGCAATTGACAAATTAAAAGAAAAAATAAAATTAGTTTTAGCAGAATATAAAACACAAAAAGAAAAGTATGAAGATGCTAAAAAATATATGGTTGAAGACGACGATGATGATGATGAAGATGACGATGATGATGAAGGCGAACCTGAAGAATCAAAATGGATGAAAATTTTAAATGCTCATAAACAAGAATTAGCAAAACAAAAATTAATAAATGCTAATAAAGAAAAAGCAATATTGGCTTTAATAGAAAAATATAAAAAGTAATTTACAATATAATAAAATCAATATAAATGTGTTAATTTTATTATATATAATTTCTTAATAAATAATATAATAATGGTTAAATCTATAAAAGAAATAATGAAAGAGTATGAGAATTTAGAATTATCAGAAACTGAAACAGATACTGACACACAATCAGATAAACAACTCGATGATATATCAGAAGTTGATAATGATTTATTAATTCCGTATGAAAATGAAATAAAAGATATGTTAAAAGATTTTACAAAAAATGTTGATGAATTAATAAATGATTTTAAAAATAAAGGTAATTTGACAGATAATGATAAAAATGAAATAGAAAAATATTTTGATGAAGATTTAAGTATTATTAAACATAATTTAGAATCAATATATAATGAAATAGGTAATTCTGATTTTTCAGAAAATTTTTATGGTTATATTGATAATGAAATAGAAAAACAAAATCA
>Ga0208161_1000495_pt1 | contig 22473 bp, 43 predicted proteins | sample CB_VirMetaG_3_FD_184538 | JGI IMG/M metagenome (GOLD analysis project Ga0208161, IMG submission 184538) | Freshwater to marine saline gradient viral communities from Chesapeake Bay - CB_1508_1S Viral MetaG (SPAdes) (version 4) | ecosystem: Environmental > Aquatic > Marine > Coastal | place: USA...
GGAAGGGAAAGGCTCACAATTATTTAGTAGGGTTAACTACTGAAGATACTCAGTTGAATCTTTATTATGGGTACTCAAAAGCCCATGAATTGGATCCGGATAGAACCCTAAGAATACTTAAGAAGGCTTGTGAAGAGGATGGGGGTTTAACTAGAGAACGATATTATCTGGCTAGAGAATACTGGTATCGTAAGAATTATGATACTGCGTTATATCACTGGTCAGAATATGTAAAATTGAGTAAATTCTTGGCTGAAAAAGCAGATGCATATCTTATGATGGCAAGGTGTTCATGGTTAACTCAACGAGGGGACGATGCTAGAAAATATTGTCTTGAAGCCATTAAATTAAATCCTGACTTTAAAGAAGCTCTCTTATTTATGAGTGAAATTCATCACGAACCTTGGAAATCAAAGTGGATGTGGATAGCGAAAAACGCGACAAATAAAGACGTTATATTTGTAAGAGTTACGTAAAGTAAAAAACTTCACATGGTGGTACGAAAATTTGACACACTAAATGAAATGGAAATCTTTTTCATTAACGAAAAAGATTTCATATACCGATTGATGTATTATCGAATTGAAGAAATGTATTCTAAAAACTTGGACGAAATCACTATAATTGAGTGTTTCAGTAAAGATGTTTTAGTCTCTATTAACTTAATACTGTACAAAGATACGATTGGTGAAGCTTTGAACAGAGTTGAGGATTATTTTTCAAAAATAGAAGAGTATGAAAAATGTTCTAAAATTTTAGAGTATAAAAAATACTATGAACTTGGATTTTGAACTTTTTTAGAGTATTTATATAACTCTAAAGTCATTCATTATGACAAATTTAACCGATTTATTAGTTTAAAAACCCCGTGAGTATTTATTATATCGTGGGGTTTTTTATTTTTACTTACATGAAGAATTCAGCAGGTATATTAATCAGAGCGTTAGACACGGGAAACATACTATTATTAAAAAGGTCTAACAACCATGAAACATATAAAGGTTTATGGTCTATACCCGCGGGTGGTATAGAGGATGGTGAAACACCCAAAGAAACAGTGGTAAGGGAAGTGTGGGAGGAAACGAAAATACGGGGTTTATTCAATATTAAATATTTGTCTAGTATTATGAATAAAGATTACAACACATCCTTTAAAGTTTTTTACGGTGAAATAGAAAAAGAAGTAGAACCAAAAATGGATGATGAACACACGGATTATATGTGGGTATCATCAATAGAAGAATTGCCAAGACCCACAACTAAAAATTTTCTAAAAATAATCAAAGACAACATAACATTTGATGAGTGAACCTCTAGGGTATAACACATCTAAATCGGGTACTGATTGTACTTGGAGTACCGCTACAGATCTTTGGTCTGAAGCTTTTTACACTTGGTTAGACGCTTGTTTTAAAGAAGGTGGGGGTGGAATCATCTCTAAAATGAACGCTATCAAGAGGGGTAGTAAAGAACAACAGATAAGATTTTGTAAATTAGTATGTGAAATAAAGGGTGAAGAGTACGAAGAAACTAAATATTTTAGACCTAACGTACATATAACGGTTTCAGATGTTAAGTTAGTGGAAAAAGAACTGAAAAAGGTTAACTTGAATATATTTATAGAAAAAAGGAATTAAAAATGTATCAATTATATTCGGACAAACTAAATAACTTTGAATGTCAGATACAACTTGAAGGTTGTAGTTTAAATGACGCTAACGCTAGATTAATAGTAGAAAGTGACGATAATTCACTAATATTTAAAGGGTCAATCAATAACGATGGTTACTGTGTAATACCAATTAAAAAACTTAAAAACATGGTTAGTGAGAGTGGTGTTATGAGATTGGAAGTTATAGCTGACGATATGTATTTTTCACCATGGGAATCCGAATATAATTTAGTCCAATCAAAGAAAGTCACAGTTGAAGTTAAATCACAGACAAATCAAAACATCATAAAGGAAAATGTGAAACCTAAAATGGATGTTAAGGTTAAAAATGTACCAAACCAACAACGTAATCATACAATAAGTGAAGAAAAAAATTTAACTAAAGGTGACCTTAATATGTTGTTGAAAAGATTAAGAAGATGATTTACTTTCATCGTTATCTCTGTAATTTTTAACCATGGCAGATTTATCAAATCAAAAAATTTCTGACACTTATGGTAGGGTTTTACAGAGGGATGTTGATAGTGGTGAAATACAAAATCTTTTAGGTCAAAACCCTAACAATATAATTTTCAATGGTACAACCATTAGATATGTTGACGGTAATCAACAAGATGGTTATGTTTTAACTTCAGATTCTATCGGTAACGTTAGGTGGGCACCACCCTCTGGTGGTGGAGGTAGTTCAGTATTGATTACTGGTGGTTCATTTGATAAATTAACCGAAACATTAACTCTAACGGATTCTACTGGAGGTACAGTTAGTATCACTGGGTTTACTGACGTATACGTCAGTGGTGTAACATACAATGATTCAAATCTGTTAACTTTTTCTAGAAACGATGGTACTAACCTTAATGTATTAGTGGATACTGTTTCGGGATGGACAGTTAACGGTAATTTAAACGTTAGTGGTGATACTCTAATTGACGGTAATTTATCGGTAAGTAGTATTTCCGCGAGTAGTTATGTTAATTTACCTAATTTTATATTAAGTGCGTATAGTGGTGGTGACGGGATTTCCATATTATCTGGTGTCACCGACAGTAACATTGGTTTAAAAAGTTTTAGTGGTGTCAATATTTCCATTATTGACTCCACGGATAAACTAACTTTTAGTGGTCAACCAACTAATTTAAATTCTGGCACCGCGATATCAATAACTGGAACTTACCCCAATTTTACAATAACTAACACGTCTCCAGACCAAACAGTCTCATTAGTGGGCAGTAATGGGATTTCAATAACGGGTACGTACCCTAATTTTAATATAGATTATACTGGTTCCACGTTCTCTTTAGTTGGATCTACAACTGACGGTATAACTACTTACCGGACAAGTACCTCATTAAATGTTGAAAGTAATCTAACTTTTAATTCCACAACAAGGTTACTTAACGTCAGTGGGTTTGTGAGGTATAATCAATTACAAGTTGATACCAATAGATTAATATTAGGTTCTTATGGTGATGAAGGTAGTGAGATTTTATTTGCTAGTTATACCGACACCACTACTGGGGGTACCATTTACTACTCGAATAGTGGGGGTACATTGAGTGTCGCGGACAATACTACAACCGCGACATCAATTAGTTTATTGTCAATAGCGATAAGGAATAACGCTAAAACAAATGGTATGTTGTTGAAAGGTTTGGTACCAATACTGTCTACAAATATAAGTGGGACCCCAATATTAGGTAACCCTGTGTACCTATCCACATCTGGTCAAATGACTTTTACCTTACCCACTACTAGTGGTAGTGTTGTTAGAATTATGGGTTACTACATTGAAACAATAAATGATGGGGGAGGAAATGATTATAGGATTATTTACTTTAACCCAAGTAACGATTACATAGTTTTAGCATAATATGATTACACGAGCAAATTTTAGAGCTATTAGAGGCGGTTTTGGTATATACGATGAATCCAATAGACTTCTTACCACTCAGGTTACGGATACTGTAAGGAAAGATGATCCTCTTATAACGGCAAGACCTGATGGTTCATATGATGGAATATATGATGACGTTGCTAGAAAGTTTATTCCTGATTATGAATATGATATAGAAACAGGATGGTTTTGGCCTGGTAATGAATTGGATTGGTCAGCTTATACTGATAACGGAAGATAAGAAAGATAAACAATAATGGCTAACACATCACCTTTAGGTCCTTTATCACATTTAACTCCAGTGGGAAAAACAACTTGGATTGGGGCTAATAGACTATATAGAACCGTTACACTTACTAGTGCTGCTGCCGCAGTTAATACCACTTACGCTACTACATGGTTTAATTGTTTTGACAGTAATCAAATACCAATCGGTTCAACAATAGATGGTATTGAGTTAGTTTCAACAACAATAAACGGTGGGGATGGTAAAGTCGGTACTGCGGGTTCTACTGGTGCTGCGGAGTCGGGTACGTTAGAGATTTATTTTTACAATGGTACTTCATATTCTTCCGCTGTATTTTCACAAACATTCACTGGTCCTAACGATTATGAACCGTCACCAAGTGGTGGGGGACAAATTATAGCGGGTGGACCAAGTAACTTAGTTGGTTTAACTTGGGATCCATTAAACCAAGCTAATTTTGGGTTTAGGATTGATGTGACAAATATTGTCGCGACACCTGTACTTGTAGCTATTAGGGGTCTAGCTTTAAAAGTTTATTATAGTACCGTTTCAGGTCCTACCAACATATCATCTGTGGATAGTGTACCAGCCAATAATATATCGAACGTAAATAACGTACCGTACAGTTCAATAATTAGCATTAATGGTGTAGTGTAATATGAAATTCGTAATATATATTAACGAAAAAGATTTTATTTTGTTAGATAAATTTATTAACTTTGTGGGTGAGAAACAACCACCTAAATTCACATTAGAGAAATGTGGTGAAAATAACATGATGGTTATTTTGGATAAAGAAAAATATTATAGATTGATTGATGGATAAAGAAATGATATCAGATATTAATCCAGACGCTTTATTAGCTGATGGGTTTGACGAAGCGATTTTAGGTGTTTGTTACCAATTTGGCCAATTACCAGTTATTAGTTACGACTATAAGAAGTGTATTGATATACTAATCAATCGTGATGGGATGAGTGAGGATGAAGCTAATGAATATTTTGAATTTAACGTGTTGGGTTCTTACATGGGTCCTAACACACCTGTTTTTATAGAAACATTTTAATATTTATAATATGGTAATAATTATATATATAATTTCAGCTTTAGTGGGTTTCCTTTTAGGGTTTTACGTTTTACCCACAACAATAAATAAAATTTGTGATTTTATTAAAAAATTAAAATAATGGGTTTAGATATTTCAGCATATTCGCAATTGGAGAGAGTAGAAGTTCCCGATTTTGATACCGATTCGGAACTAGATCAATGGGAGAATCGTATGTGGGACTCTGGTGGTCTACAAATTAGAAGTAATTATATTTTTCCCGAACATATGGAAGGGATAGATGATGGTTGGTACCTACCATCAGGTGAATATTATGGTTTTAGAGCTGGTTCATATAGTGGGTATAATGAGTGGAGAAAACTTTTAACTTTTAGTGTGGGTTATTCTAGTATTGAGGATGTTTGGGGAAATAATTTAGAAGGTCCTTTTACAGAATTAATTAATTTTTCTGACAGTGATGGGATTATAGGTCCTGAGTATTCTAAAAAATTATATGAAGACTTCATTAATTATGAAAATGAAATAATTGATAAACTTTCAGAAAATATGATGGGTTTTACTAGTACAATACCAGAACGTATAGACGTGGATACTTATAATTACTTTATAAGTGTTTATAATGATTTTAAAAAAGCTTTTGAAATAGCGTCAGATAACGGTGTTGTTTTATTCCATTAATTAATATATGAGACAAAATAGTAAAAGAGATAGTGAAAAATTAGTTTACATTGGATTTTGGGGTATGTTGGTGACTTGTTTTATTGGTCTTATGTTTTACAAAGGATCAAATACACAAAAAAATGAGATTAACCAACCACAAAATTCATTTATGTATAATGATACCACTAATTATGTTTGTCCGATGGGGACTACTACCGTTGAAAGTAAAATAGATAGTATTTTACAATTAACAAAAGAAATAAATGAAAAAATAAACTAAACAACAATGGGACATTACGAAGACATTTTTTGGGACATAAATAAAGATATCACAGAAAGGGGTTTAAAGGATGAATTTTTTAAAACAATTTCTAAAATCCAAACCACTGAAAAGGGAAGGTATATGGAATTTAGGGATATTTGGAGAATGGCTCATTATGAAGTAATTTACAAAACTAAAATTGATGGAAAGTAATACCCAATTATCGGTTAATTTAGAACACACAACACCATATACGTGTGACAAATGTGGTTGTGAGTTTTTTGAGGAAGTTGTCTGTATCAGAAAGATATCAAAATTGTTGAGTGGTTCTTTGGAGGATGGATTAATACCAATGAAAACATATAGGTGTAGTGACTGTAAACATATTAATGATGATTTTAATATTGATAAATAATGGGTTTACATAAAAGAATTATATCTAAAGAAATTATTATTAATTTATACCAAAATTATGGTCTAGAGTCCGTAATATCATACATAAATGGTAATGACATATTAATTTCATCCGATGAATTCTCCAAAAAAATTATTGATTTTATTGTTGGTGTCGATATGAATGATAGAGTGAAACGCAATATTGAATTTGAAATTGTTTTACACAATATAAAAGAAGGTGAAATAGGTGAGTAAAATTGTTAGATAATTATTTAAAAGTTTATAATTTCATGTGTGAATCATACGAATTAAATTTGTATGATTCGTTTTTTATGGTCGGGGAGTTAAATTTTGAAGATATACTAATAGACAATATGATTACTTTTTTTTCTAAGATTGACGAATTTGAAATTTGTGATACCCTTAAAAAAATTAAGTTAATCAGACACAAACAAAACAAATTGTTAGGTTTTTAATATTTATATTATATGAATATGAACAAAAAACCTAAAAATTATCTAATCGAAACTAATATTCGGCCCATAAATAGATTGGAGTACAATAGGGGCATTAAAATATTAAAAGAAGAAGTCCATGATCTTTTAAAGAAGCATTTATTTAAATTATTAAATGAATGGTTACTAGGTGAATGTGATCAAATTACATATTCTGAAAAATACCCAGATTCCATATTTTTTAAAAGAAGAAGTGATGGAAAAATTATCGCGGAGATAGATAAAAAAAATCAATATTTTTTGTTACATTATAATGAAATTTGGTCATTTTTTGAAAAGCATTTTGAGTTGAAATATAAGGAAATACAGGAGATTGCTCGTGACTGGCTGGAAGAGACTTTCAAACTGAGGGGGTATACACCGGTTGAAAGGGCCTCTTCCAAATCGTACACGCTGGATGAGACTTTCAAACTGAGGGGGTATACACCAAAGCAGTTCAACGGTGGTGCCGTAAAGTAGCTGGATGAGACTTTCAAACTGAGGGGGTATACACCTGTTTATGATGATATGATCGACATAGTTTAGCTGGAAGAGACTTTCAAACTGAGGGGGTATAGATGATGTGTAGTTTGACTATGTAGTAAAAATAATTTATTATTTCATCAGACAGTTAAATGATGGAATTAATATCTACACATCCTATTAAAAAATCAGATTTAGGTTTTCATGGTAATTTATTTGGGGGTAAGTGTCTAAGTTGGTTGGATGCTTCAGCTGCAGCTTTTGTGATGCAGATATGTGGTACACCTAGAATGGTTACTGTCGCTATAGACAAATGTATATTTAAACGACCAGCTAAAGAAGGTCAATTACTCAAAATATACGGCTCAATCGAAAATATTGGTAACACTTCCATTTCAGTATACATGGAAGCTAGATCACATAATGTTTATTCTGGTCAACAAAATATCATATTGAGTACCAGTATAACCTTTGTCCGTATCGATGAACAGGGTGAACCTATACCTATATCTGAAAGGGTCAAAGAGAAATATAATAACAAAAAAAATAATTAATTATGAGTTACTTAATAGCGAATCTACCACCAATACAGTGTTTTGTTAAGAAAGAATACCTTTACGATTTTCAAAAAGGTCATGGAGAGTTTGAACCTTGTTATTGGGTTAGTGTGAAAAGTATTAAGGGTAGAGCGTTGTATTTTGAAAGTTTATTGACAAATTATGGTGCGTTGTTTGATAAATTACCCATATCAGCTTTTGTTTGGAGAACTGATGTCAATAAGGAGGAACAATTACCTTTGGATTTTTTAGAAATATGGGACGCTTTCAGTTATAACATTAGCGTTTTGGAAAAAAGTACATTATCTGGATTGGACTGTATGGTTTTTATGAAAGACAAAAAATTTTATAAAGGTAATTATTTATTCACTATAGACTCATGTCATTCTGAACCCAACGAAATTAATGTCAGCCTTTCAGAGACTCCGAATGAACATAAGAGTTTTAACATTATTCAATTGGGTAACGGTCAATTTACAGCTCAACCCAACAATAGAGTTTTGTTTCACGATCAATCTTTAACCCCAAAAGGTTTGTCGACACCAGATTTCAAAGTTTCGACAAAATATTTCACATGTGAAGACGGTCACAAATGGTCAGCTACCGACACCTATTTTTATAAATTTGATAAAACAGAAGAATAATGAAAAAACACGTTAAAGCACAAAACGAGTGGGCGAACATAAACATAGTTGAGGTTATTTCCAATGTTGACCCCACCCCGACAAATAAATTTTTACCATTATTGTTAAAAACCTATAAGTCATTAGACACTAAAATGAAAAAATATGAATCGGAATGGTTAATTAATAATATCGTTAAAAATTCTGATTATACCTATGAGTACCTTAACACCTTAAGTTACACATCACTCCAAATCATTTGGAGTGTCATTGACAGGTTAATGAGTGAAAATGTTACATTTGAATTGTTAAATGATTTTAACACACATTTAGAAGAAAATAGAATTGAAAAAAATGATATTAGTGGTTATAAAAATATTGATGAATTAAAAATAGAGTTATCTAAAGCAAATACCAAAAAGATATTGAAGGAGAGTAGATCACACACTCATTTGGTGTATGAGGATGATAATTGGTTGTTGTTGAAACCATTAACATTAGAATCTTCAGTTAAATATGGTCATATGACAAAGTGGTGTACAACTATGGTAAGTGAAAATTATTTCTATAGGTATTCCCGTAATGGAGTATTAATTTATTCTATCGATAAGGTTAATAAAAGAAAATTCGCTATCTATATACCTATGGATGAAGGTGGAGAAAAAATCACTTTTATAATTTATGATGAAATGGATAACGAGATTGATTCATATTTCACCGGATATCCCCAAAAAATAATGAATATAATATGTGATGAATTTAGTAATAAACAAACTAATCTAATGTTAGTTAAAGAAAAGTACCCCGATATTTATCAAAAATTTTGGGTAGAAAATGTAGTAAGTGACGATAAAATAGGTTATGTGGTTGATCAAGAACCACACGTACCAAACCGAGAAGTTGTAGCTGAAAACCTATACATAGATCCTTACCAATATACAAATGTAGGTTGACAGTTGTTTTAAATTTTTTCACTATATTTACCAAATGAATTTAACAAAAATAATATTTTTGGACCATGACGGTGTTATCTGTCTTGCTAATAATTGGGGCAAGCGATTCGATAAGCAAAGAAAATGGGGTAGAAGTTTAGGTACCTCAATGAGAGATATGCCGGTTGAAGTTAGATTTGATGATTTTGATAAAAAAGCAATTACAGTCTTAAACAAAATCCTATCCGAAACTGACGCTGAAATTGTGGTGTCATCAGATTGGAAAAGGTGGGCAAACCTTGAAGAACTTGGTCAGTTTTACGAAATACAGGGTATTGTGAAAAAACCTGTCGCGTTAACACCCTCATTAGGAGAATGTGAAGTACCTACGGATTTTCCATGGTCACGTGAATTTGACCTCGACCAAACACGAACTTTAGAAATTCAACAATGGTTAAGGGAAAACCCACAAGTTACTCACTGGGTCGCGATTGATGACTTGGATATGAGAAATTTTGAAATTTATGGAAAAGAAATACGGGAAAGGAGTTGGGGTCTGTCTAACTTTGTTTGGACAACTCAACAAAATGAAGGTATTAAGCAAACTGGGATCAAAGATAAAATCCTTAAATTTCTAACACCCACCGACAGTACGTCAACAACATAAAAAAGGGGAATAATAACCCCCTTTTTTAAATAAGTCCAAACATATCCTCAATTGTATTATCAAATAAAACAATTTTATCGTCGTAACCTAATCCAGATAGTTCTTCTTCAAACTCATAAAAAAAATCCTCCATGGTCTCAACATACCACATCTGACGATCAAAATAGTCCATATCTTCTGTAGGGTAGTACAAAGTATCAAACCAATCCAACATTTCCTTTGTGGGTAAATTTTGATTCATTTCTTCTTCTTTGATTACTTTTCTTACGATTTTAATCAAATCTGATTCGGTTAATTTAATAATTTTACGTTCTCTCACAACTTTTTAATTTATCTATAAATACTTCTTATTGACGGTAAGGGGTTAAATTATTATATTTAAACATATAATGGATATTAATGTAATATATAATGAAAATAATTTAACAACCATGAGTAGGTTGGTTAATGAAAGTATTGATGGTATCATTTGTTCCCCACCGTATAATGTCGCGACGAAAAGGACTGATGAGTATTATAACAATGGATATTCCCAAATTGATAATTTGAGTGAAGATGAATATATCCAAAAAAGATTAACAGAATTTAAGGAGTTTGATAGGATATTAAAAAACTGTGGGGTAATATGTTACAACATATCCTATCACAATGAAAACCCAATTCTACCACTACTTCTAATGGGTGAAGTTCATCGTGAAACCAATTTAACGGTCGCTGACATTATTGTTTGGAAAAAACCACATAGTATCCCGTTTCAAACCTCACCCACAAAATTGTCCCGAATTTGTGAAACTATTTATGTCATCGTCAAAAAAGACAATCTGAATGGTTTCAAAACCAATAAAAAAATTAGTAAAATAAACGAAAAAACCAATCAAAAGTTTTATAAAAACTACACAAACTTTATTGAAGCTAAAAACAACGATGGGATTAAGTCTAAGTTAAAGGCTGCGTATTCTGAAGAACTTGTACGTAAAATTATGGACATTTATTTTCCAGAAAATTCCATAATATATGATCCTTTCATGGGTATAGGTACTACAGCTAGATCTTGTGTTAAAAACAATAGAAACTACATTGGTTCGGAATTAGACAAAGATTTGTATTCTTTGTCAATCGATTTAATGTCTAAACTCTGACGAAAAATTTTGTGGTTTAAAAATAATTTCATATATTTGTACCACAAAATTTAAAACTCATGTTTGGAATTTATAGGAACAATCCAAAAACCTTGAAGAGTGAGGACATCACATTCAAGGTGATATTGAGCCTTTTTGGTTGTGTATTGGTTGGTGTATTGATTGGTACGGTATTTATGGTTGGTAGAGTTGATAACATCAAATACATCACTGAAGAAACCAAACAGATAATTATTAGGGAACAATTGACCGAAAACGAGTTTACACCTGAAAGGTTGAAGGAATACATATTGGAATTGAACATTCGATTTCCACATATTGTATATGCTCAAGCACAATTAGAAACTGGCAATTTCACCAGCCATATTTTCAAGGTAAACAGCAATTTGTTTGGAATGAAGGAAGCCAAACGAAGACCGACGACCAACAAAGGAACGGAGAATGGTCATGCTTTTTTCAATCATTGGAAGGAATCGGTTGTTGACTATGCTTTTTACCAAGCGGCTTATTTGAATGATGTTCGAAGTGAGAAAAAGTATTGGGAATATTTGGGACAGAATTACGCTGAAGACCCCAATTACATAAGCAAGTTGAAAAAAATCATTGAAAAAACCACCGAATAATTTGGTGGTTCACTATCATATGATTAACTTCATACCATAATATATAATTATGAAACAGTTCCAAACTCGTGAAGAGTTGTTGCAAAACACAATAGACTATTTTTGGGGTCGACCAGAACGTCAATGCCTATCACCAAAAGGTGGATGTCAGTACAGAGCACAAGGTCAATCAGAGGGTTGTGCTATAGGTAGGTTGTTGGACATTAGTTTGTGTGAAAAATTAGACGTAAATAATTACTCCGTAGAATGTGATAGTACGTTTGAAAAGTTACCTGATTGGTTAAAAAATTTGGGTCAATCGTTTTTAGTAGATCTTCAATATTTGCACGATAACTCGCTTTTAGTGGATAAACGTGAATCTGAGGTAAAAATACGTATGATTCGTCACGTCAATACTAGTCTTATAAAATTTTAAATTATGGCATTTTTTTCTATAAAATACACGGGTGAACATCAAACCCTGAAGTATGAAAGTCTTGAACTATCATCTTCAATAAATGAAGAAAAACGTTTATTTAATAGTGGAGATGTTATTAAAGATTGGTTCGATATGATGAAACATCTAATACTTAACATGAATGATGAACCATACTTAACACATTCTTCTACCGTTGACCATTTCTTTATGGACGGGGGTGATGAACTTGCTGATAGTGCATATTTATTTGATGGTGAATTGAAATACCCAAAAGATATTTTTGATGTGGTTATAGATGATGGTATTGAAATTTTGGTGCCAAAAAATACCAAACCCACGTGGGAAGAATTAAAATCCACATACAATAAGTAATACCCTTAAAGACCCACAATATAAAATCACATCTTAATAGATTACATTATAATTCCCTTAAAATTTTTCTAATAGTTTCTTTTATGGTTAGTGATTTTTTAGCTTCATTTTCCATCTTTTCTAGACGGTCATAATAATCTGGAAATTCACTCATATGATCTAAAGCGATTTCTTTCGCGATACCAATATCTTCGGTATGTTCTAATTCCACTTTAATCCCTTTACTTAATTGGTTTTTAAGGTAAGATATTGGAATTTTAAATTTGTGTGATAAGTCACTAATTTTGACGTTATCACCCACACCACCCCTTATTTTATTTTTCATAATTTATTAAAAAATCTATATACATCAATAGTCACATACATAAAGTCTTGATCAATTACCGTAGGTTTAGACCACAATAAACTAATAGCTTCATTAAATATATCATACTTAGCGTCATTAAACCAATCCCAAAAATCTTCACTGAACTCAAACGTACCGGTTGAAAATAATTCACTATCTTTTTCAACTGATAAAATATCTAAATTAACGTGTAAATACAAACCTTCCCCCTCAGCTTCAATATTTCTTAATTTCGAACTCATGGTAATTTTAGAGAAATAGTCAGACATAAACACAAATTCTTTAGAACAGTGTTTTGTTAAAGCATCTTTATCAAATTTGTTTAAACGAACTTCAACAGAATCCAAAAAAGTCATACCACTGTTAAATTCAGAATAATTTATTTCTACATTATTATTAAAAAAATTACCTAAAGTGATATCTAAATCGAATAACTTAATAAAATCTACCACAAAATAATCCTCAATGAATGCCTCCACCGAAATTGTAGTGTAGGACACACTATTTGGGTTGTTGACAGTAAATGTTATCACACCGTCTTTAACTACCCAAATAATTTCTAATCCGTCAAAATTTACTGGTTGGGGTTGCCCCTTACCGAAATAGACTTCCATTAATCTACTAATATCCATACCAATAAATACAAGAAATAATATGTAAAATTTAACAGAGTATATTTACACGTTATCTAACCATGTCTACTTCATTTCTGTCTATGGTTTCTTTTGTGTAGATTTCAAGGGTAGTCCTAATTTTATTTTCACTTTTCAATTTATCGTACCTGCGTTGTGCTTTCTTTTTCCACCACTCTAACATATATTCCAATTCATGTTTGTGGAAATTTTGACCTTCAGTTAATGGTACCTTCCCATTCGAATTAATGTGTTCTTTCACGTTGTCATAACCAAAGTTAGAGTAATAATACCTTTTTTTAGTTTTCGACTTCATACTATTTTTAGTGAAGTTTAAAAACTCTTTATAACTTTCTTCATTATAATACTTCAAATGATTTTTAAGGATAGAAATCACTTTATTAAACTCTCTCATCTTTGGTCCTGAACCTTTTGGATCTACAGTATTTCCATTCCACTCTTCACGACCGTATAGTTCCCTCATTTTTTTTCTAATCGGATCATACACTTCCTCAGTTGGGAACAAAAATAAATCAGATTCAGTCATCGATTGGTAACGAATAAAGGGTTCCATACCATCATATTGACTCATACCTTTTATATCACCATATAATGATGTTGTTTCAAAGTAACAGGGTTCAGTTTTTTCACCGTACTTTTCTTTAACCATTCTCCTAACCTCATGTGAGGAAGCGATTAAAGCTAATAATTTACCACCCAAATAATTATAACCAAATGGTTGGACAGGGACTATAATAGCGCCGTTCACCATGTGTTTATTCACTGATGTCGCTTTGAGTGTTTCACCGAAGTAGTCATTTCTAGGTTTAATAGATAAAACTGGTGACGCTATCCTAACAAACCCAACATACTTGTCGGTTGTGGTCTCTTTTAACCCTAACATGATTTGTCTACCAATTTGTGATTCCATGGGTAATGAAATGATTATTTGTGTTGTGGGGTTAAACTCAGACCCATCCATAACCTCAAGTTTAAAGTTCATATCTTTAGGTTCCACGGAATAATCTGTGAATAAATTCTGTGTATATTTTTCATGATCTATCCCATTTATTTTTTCCCGTTTTCTCTCTAAAAAGTAGTCTTGGATTGTGTTTAAATCTTTATAGAAATTAACGAACTTGTCCCTAATCTCATATGTTTCTTCCTCACTTAATTTTATTTCTATAGTAATTTCCTTACCCATAATTTTATTTTAATGATAATTAAAACATGTATTCATGTCAACAAAAATACTCATACTAATATGGGTATTTTCGGTTAATGTATTTAGGGTTTGTACCTATATAATTTCCATCATCATCTATATCGTCATACGGTGGTAGTTCAATATATATCCCTTCCGAGTGCTCTAATTGATTTTCATTAAATATGTGAAGTAAACCATAATTATCCATTTCTCCCACAACTCTCACATCACCTTTAGTTGTGGTGAATACACCAACAATCGTACACGGGAATTCGTACCCTTTAGGTTTGTATGCTTTATCCCCCACATTAAACTTTGTCATTCTTTCACTTGTTTTTTACTGTACACATAAACTCATTTTAATTCATATATGTATATGTGTTTCCCTTTAGTTTCCACATATTTCGACTCACCCCTTTCTAGTGAATCTTTTATTCTTTGAGCGAAAGGTTTTAATTTACCTTTATATTTGGTTCTTATTGTTTTATCGTGATAAAGTCTACCGTTATGTTCAATAGCTTTACCTTTTTGTGTCATACCAACATGTTTAAAATTTGACGCTTTATAAATTATTCCTTCATGTGAATATGTTGTGTCAGCGTAACTAATAATTTTTTTCACATCCGTATTTTTCTTCAACCACCTCAAAGTATGTCCTATGAAATAACTTTCAGTGTTTTTAGGTGTGTTATCAACACAACACAACCTTCTTAATTCTAATATATCCTTCTCATTTTGTGAATATTTTTTCCAGGTGTTAGCCATACCTAATCCACCATAAATCATCGCACCGATAATTTCACCATTGTCGATTAATTTGAAACAAAAGTCACTTTTAACACCATTAATATTATGTGAATAGTGGTGCGTTTCTATGAAGACTTTTATTTCACTTCTATCACATAACTCAACCTTATATGATTTAACCTTACCCACTTTAATAAGTTACATTAACCCAATCGGAATCTTTTGGTAGTATTTCACTGGTAATGTTAACTTTGTAGGAGTTTTCAATTAAATTAAGTAAAACTGAATTAGTGTATGAGTTCAATCTACCGTAGGTATCTTTGTGACATTTATAACGACTACCACTTTGACCATAAATGTAGTAAAAATCACCCTCAAATTCTACTTTAGTTATCCCACTATTCATTCTCCACATATCACCGTCAGAATAACCACCATTCCAACTAACGAATAATTTATAGTAATCGTTACCATCGGTTTTTAATTTTACAACCACCCAACCATCGGGATTGTTATTTATATTTTTCATAATTTTTCAATTTCAGACATTTCACAACATTTTGGACATGAATACCACTTACCAAATCTACTATCATACACTTTATTTTCACCACCACAACAATCATACGTACTAGTGTCACCCTTTTGTGGTTTAGACTCTTCTTTATAGTTACAAATTAATGACTTATCAATTATGTAAGCGTATCTATGTTTTCTAGTTCTATTAATCCAAACACCTTGGACTTCTTTTGTTGATCCTCTCGGGTTTACCTTACCATCCCACCTAAAGAAATCTGACTTTTTATCCGTAAGACCATAATATGTGAAATTACAAACTTGGTATATACTACCCGAGTGTCTACTGTCATCCGCGAGTGTTATTACCGCTCTAATACCTTCTTTTTTTAACATTTTTATGGAGTTACCCAATAAAAATGATGTCGCGTTAGAACCATTTAATTGAGGCAAAACACATAGTCGGGATAGTTCCAAGACAGTTTGATCTGTGTTTGGTAAACTGAACCACCCTTTAAGAGTGACATTACCTTGGGGGTTTGAAAAAGTAGTGACACCTACAAGATTTTCGTCTTGTTTAGTGAATAAACCGTAAGAGTATTTCGAAAAGAATTTAGCGTCACCCAAATAGTGATACTCCTTCACAAACTGATAAGCTTCAGATTTAGTTATCTCTTTAACTATAAAAACTTGTTTAGCTTTTATTTTTCTGTCTATAAATTCTTTTAACACGAGAGAATTATACTTAGATTATTTGATATTATCAACTATAAATTTTTTACGTTTTAACTTGTCGGTTATTTCGTATAACCATATTTTTTTTGGTTGTCCAGTTTTAATTACAGCTTCACCAGTTTTAACAGCTTCCCTCATTTTGTAGGAGTAAGGTCTGTCAATCGTTAAACTTCTAGGGTGATATACTTTTTCACCCCATTCTACATATTTTGTAGGTGAGGTATCACCTATACATTTAAAATTAGCGGCTTTGTATATTGTCCCTATATGTCCAACTGTTAAATCACTGTAAGACAAAACGTAGTTATAATCAGTGTTTGACGCTACCCACTTAATAATTTGTGATAGGAACCAACTTTCACTATTCTTTGGTGCTTTATCTAAACACGCCATTCTCCTAATGTCTATGCAGTTTTTATATTTTTTTTCATGTCTAGGTTTACCTAAAACACTTCCACCAACCATTTCATCACCAATAAACATAGCGAAACAGGTGGTGATACCACCACCCATATTACCTTTTTTATAATGAAAATCTTCGAAAATGTGTCTTATGTGTTTGAAGTCACAGGTTCTTACACTACACTCCCACCTATTTAACACGTTTTCACTCATAATGTATGACCCATATCTTTAATTATTATTAAAGTCAGTTTTTAATCTATTTTCCAGTTCTTCTACAATCAAATCAATCGCGATACCTAGTTTTTTTGGGTTCGTCATGGGTATTGTATCATCACCACACCTCCACTTGTTGTGGAGTTTTAAAATTTTAATCGCTTCGATTAAGTTCATACATCTAATCTATTATAATTGGAATCTACATTAGAGGTGGTTTCATCAAGAAGTTTCCAACATTGTTTAACACGATATGATTCAATTGGACCTGTTTTAAATAAACCAATATAACCTCCACGTAGTGTTAAATCACCGTTATCCCAAAGCCAAATATTGTAAACGGTATCACTCCCTTCAAATTGGATATCAATACTCTTATGGAAAAATTGGTTAGGTCCTTCAACATTCTTAATCTGATAATGACCTTCACGTAAAAGTTTTAGGAGCAGTTTTCGATTTTCCCAATAGTGAGGGGTTTCCCACCAATTGTATGTAAGCCACATGTTCTGAAACAACAGTGGAAATGTTAACCATGATAATAGAATACGTCTTTGACTATTTGCCAATCGTATACCTTCACCCTCTGTATAAAAAATGTCTCTTTTCATATCTTATTAAAATTTAAATCATTTAACTAAATAACGGTAGTGTGGTTTTTGGATTTCACCTTCAGCGATAATTGTCCACGCTTTGACAGTTTTGTCACCATCAGATATTGTAGTATTGATGTTAATACCAATATGTGAGGTTACTACTTTTAGGTTTTCTTCTTTTAAACCTTTTTTCATAATACGTTCGGTTAATTTAATTATCGAATTTTCGTAATGAATTTCCGCTTTTTTAACCTCACGTTTAGTGTATTCCTCCAAACCTAAACCTTTAACACGAAATGATTCAGTTCTCATATTGTGGTAAGTTTTAGAATTTTTTGTGTTGTAAAAATTCTTTGGAAAACTCAAAAATTCCATACTTGTCCCAACATTAACGGGTGTAGGTTCCAAACCAAAATACTTACACCAATCGACCTCATTCCAAGTTGTTCGTTTGATGTGTGCATTAAATGAATTATTCACCCATTCTTTGGTTTTCTCAATATACTGTTCTTTGAGTGTTTGGGTTTGTTCTCGAAGGGTTTTTTCAAGTGTTTCCATTCTGTATGAGTTTATCTACACCACAAATGTATGAATTTTTTTGTAAAATACAAACTTTTTCATAATTTTGTATGGTAATTATACGATGATGAAAAACAAGAACAAAATATCTAAGGAGGAATTGATTAAGATTCAAACCGCTCAAAGTTTTTTCTTACAACCACCCAATAGATGTCATAAAGACAAAAGTAAATACACACGTAAAGATAAACACAAGAAGAACTACTTTTAACTAGTAGAAAACTTTTTTATATAACTCCACCGAAAAACCCACAAATATTTAATGTTTGGGTAGTTCACTCCGTCTTTAGTAATGAATTCTCGGTATTCACAAAATCCATTATTATACACGGTTTCACAATTAAGTACCCCCTCAATATCGAAAAAAATTATTAATTATACAATTTTTTTTTGAGGTATCTTTATATTTATAAATAAAAAATATGAAAAGAATTATAAGATTAACTGAAAGTGATTTAATACGAGTTATTAAAAAAGTATTAAAAGAAGAAAGTTCATTGAAGGAAATGTTTTTTGATTTTGATGATGATATGATTGATCAAGACGATTATGTGTATCAAAGGGGTGATAAATCAGGAAAAAGGTGGAAAAACATTGATAAATATGGTGACCCTACTTGGGATATTAACTATAGTGTAAGTGATGATGAATGGGAAGAATACGATGATGATGAATTGGGTAAAAAATACCCAAAAAATAGATTTAGGAGGACTAAATACCCAAAAAAATAGATTTAAGGGGGGTTAAAAAATAATTACTACTTATAAAATCTTTGGAAGTTTTTACCCAAACTTTGTCAATATCGTTCTTATACTTTTCGTCCTCACCTATTATTTCCATAATGTCAGAATACATCATGTACGCGAATTTTAAATCACGGAGATATGATTCACAATAATCACCGTTAGGTGACATTTTACACATTAATGGGGAACAACAACCTTCCTCACCACAACCACTACACACTTGGCAGTAAGGACTGTAAGAATTTAATTCGTCGGACATTTTACAAATATTTACTTATTCTGTCAAAAAGGTGATTCACAAAAACTTTATTGTCTATACTTAATGAAACGTACAGTTCTTTGTTTTGAGACCAAAAAAAATTATATATAACGTATTTTTTATCGTCAATTGATATAGTTTTACCTATTAGGGGTTCAGCGTCTCTCATCTTGGTATTGTATTCACAATTGGTGGTTCATAATGTATTACTGTCTTACTGTCAATTACACTATAATTATGGTTCGGGAATAAGATTAAATCAGTATTTTTCACATACATAATATAATCTAATTCACCCTTATCTTGATAATCTTTCATACCATAAGTATTCACTTGAACACCGTTATCTATTTTAGTTGTTTTGATACCTGGTTTAATTTGGTAATTGAATCCATTTACTGTCAAATCAACACCACCGTATCTATCTATTTTTGAACCAGGTGGGTACAGTTGAACTTCGGTCAAATTAAATTTGTCAGTAAGAATATTCACAACATCCAATTCCAATTTAAACCCATTACTTATTGAAGACCATTGTCTCTCCACTAATGATTCTACTAACGTGGTATCATTTGAAAACTTATCAACCAACCAAGCTAAAACATCAGTACCATCATCATTTTCCCACAAATTTTGTAAAATTTTATTTATTTCTTTTTTAGTGTCAAAATAATTCATTATCGACCAATCTTCATCACCGTCAGTTTTATTGGATATTGGGTAGATACCCCTTAACCCAGAACTATATACCTCATCTTCTTCACACCAATAAGGTTCGAAAGAAATTTTTAACGCGTCTCTAATTATTTTGGAACTAATGCTATTTGAAACATAAGCTTCATTATCTCTAAATTTTGATTTATATATAGTTTCACCCACCTTATAAGTGTAATCACCTTTTGAACCCACTAGACTCACTTGTGTACCATCCTCAGATAAAAAAGGTTTATTTAATTTTTGAAACGTTAACCACTTACCTTTTTTATTTAGTGAGTCGTATTCATAAACATCACCATCTTGTGGTGGATTAAATATTTCAGACATATTTTTTTATTGTTGTGTAGGTACCAAAAAATAGAGATACTCTCTGTCTTGTGTAAAGATAGGAGTTTTTTCATCAGTCAACCACTCGGTTCTGATGGTGTCAATATCAATGTTCTTTACCGTGTATTTCCGAACAATACCACCTCTCTTTTGTCTAGATGTAAAGTCATTCCAATTAATACCTTTCGCCAACATTAACATATCTTGCATTTCAGTGGTATTTTTACCATGCAGTTCTTTTGTTGAGAAGTGTGCTTGTGCAACAGAAGAAATTGAATTTCTCGTAGCATCTTGTTGTCTCCAGATAAGATAGTTAATTACTTCTTCTTGGTAAGGAATTTGAAATACTCTAGCATCAAACATTGCAAGTTTAGATTTCATAACGTCATAAACACTTATATCATAAGCAGTAGGACCGTGTTCTATTGGATCTGTCTCAATATTTCCGTATGCTCTAAGAACTCTTAATTGATTAAACTTTGCGGTTGCCAATGAAGCGGCCACAGAAGACATCTTTTGGAGATTGCCATCAAACCATGCTTCAGTTGATAAATCATCAAAGTCAGTAATTACAACCGAGATTTCATCTGATTGTACATATGCGAATTTGGCACCCATAATATTCTTACATAGATATGCTGCAGTTTCGTTCATATCCTCAATAAGACCATCATCAAAAGGTTTTTCTAACCCTTTTGTGTATGTGTGAAACGCTTTACCATCAACGCGGATGATAGTATAAGTTCTTCTTGTTAATTTGTATCGCGTTCGGTCTTCATAAAAACCTTTCATACGATCTCCTAGTGAATCTTTCATTGAAATGATGTAAAATGTTAGTTTTTTTAACCAAAAAGATTTTTCTTAGTTTTTTTTAAATACGACTCGATAGTGAAGTAAACCGTGGGGACATAAACGTCATTAAAATATGTTATAAATTCGTCAATATTATTAAAATATTCTGGTGCCGGTATTTCATATATATTGTCACCATCACCTTCAAGAGAAAACATACGATTATCTAAACCATGTATTTTAAGGTAATCAACAGTTATGGGTATTGTACAGTTACCATCCCAATAAGGGGTAGCGTAAAAACTATACACATCAGACATTTTAGTTCTAGACCAATTTAAAGAACCAACCCAATAGTCCATATCAATATCGTACCCATTAACGTTAGTGTGTAACAATTTTTTACTTTCCATATCTGTCCAAACACTATGTAATGTATTAGATATCATCTCACAACCATTTATAGGGTATCCACTTAATCGTAAAATATTAAATTCTGATAGTCCCGTTATACGAGCGGCCTCTTTAACTGAACCTGAACGTTTTATTAACTCTTTTATCCGTTCATTAAAATTATCTCCCATACTTTTAACATATAAATATGTGAAAATAAATTAAACTTCTAGGATTTCTTTGACTATTTCTGACACTAATTTATTGTCAGCTAATCCTTTGAAGTTTTTATTGAATTCACTCATCATTTCACCCAAGGTCATCTGGTAATCCTTTTGGTGGAAATGCTTTTTTAGTATTATAACGTACCCCTTTAGATAAAATTCCGAACATAATATAATTACGACCAGGGTTAATCCCACCACCGAAATTTCTCCAGTAGGGTTTTCTCAATACATCAGGTCTAACACCTTCAGATAATTGTTTTTCGTATTCATCAATCTCCGACTTATACGTATACTCAATGTACATATGAACGTCACATCCCATAATTTAGTATTGTGATTTATTTTCACCACAAAGTTAATGAATAATTTTTAAAACCACAAAACATAGTTAATTTTTTTTATTGGGTAAGGTCTACACCCTCTCAGTTTGAAAGTCTCATCCAGCCTGGTAAACCACGGGCGCGGCGAATTGCTTGGTGTATATCCCTTCAGTTTGAAAGTCTCATCCAGCTGGGACGAGCGGTTGGGATTCC
>Ga0208161_1000497_pt1 | contig 22438 bp, 25 predicted proteins | sample CB_VirMetaG_3_FD_184538 | JGI IMG/M metagenome (GOLD analysis project Ga0208161, IMG submission 184538) | Freshwater to marine saline gradient viral communities from Chesapeake Bay - CB_1508_1S Viral MetaG (SPAdes) (version 4) | ecosystem: Environmental > Aquatic > Marine > Coastal | place: USA...
ACAACATCCGCAAGAAACGCAAACGGATTGCTGCAGGTTCAGGCGAAAGAATGAAGAAACCAGGTGAGAAGGGACGACCCAGTGCAAAGACCTTCAAAAATGCGGCAGCAGGTGCCAAGAAATACAAGAAGAAGAAATAAATGGCTGAATCCCCCACCCCGATGACTGCAGAAGACCTCAAAGCCTGGATTGCAGGAACCATTCAGGACTCCGTGGACCACATCGATGATGAGGTCAGTCCCGTAAGAGCATCTGCATTCAGATATTACCTCGGTGCTCCTTTCAGTGATTCAGGAGACTCTCCTGCCGAGGAAGATGGCAGGTCTCAGGTGGTCAGTCGGGAAGTCCATGATGCCGTACATAGCATGCTCCCCAGTCTGATGCGGGTCTTCTTCTCTCATGACAAGAGTTGCGAGTTCATTCCGAGAGGTCCTGAAGACGTTGCAGGTGCCGCTCAAGCCACCGAGTTAGTCTCCTGGTATCTGGAGCAGAGCAATGCGTACTCGGTATTCGCCGATGCCATCAAGGACTGTTTGATCAAAGGGGAAGGCATCATCAAGTGCTGGCATGAGACCCAGTACGACATTCAAACGCGAGAACTGCAGGGTTTGGACGAACTGCAGATCGGTCTGTTTGTGCAAGAAGGATATGAAGTAACGTCAAGCGAAGAGTTGGAAGATGCTCCAGGGTTGTACAACGTTGTGCTGACCAGACGGATTCCAAAGGGCAAGATTCGTTTGGAGTGTCTTCCACCAGAAGAATTTCTGATCAATAGAACAGCAACTTCCTTGGATGATGCCAAGATCGTCGCACACCGACAACTGCTGAGAGTCGGAGACCTGGTTGAACTCGGCTACCCCTACGAAACCGTCATTCAATACAAGGGATATGAAGATGATTTTAGATCAAACGAAGAATGGAATCTGAGACACCCGAACTGGAGGGAGGAGGACGACACCGACTCAGACCCTAGCAATCGATTAGTCCAGTACGTTGAGAGTTTCGTTAGAGTTGATGCAGACGGGGATGGAGTGCCGGAACTCCGCAGAATCTGCACCATTGGGCAGGGCCATGAGATCATCATGAACGAACCTGTCGATTCTCACCCCTTCCTCCTGATCCGCAAAGATCCCCTCCAGCACACCTGGAGAGGGATGAGTCTGTACGATGAGTTGGCAGACATCCAGCGGATCAAGAGTGCAGTGATGCGGAACATGCTGGACAGTCTCTCTCTGTCCACCAGACCCCGCATTTCGTACCTCGAGTCTGCTGTGGACTGGGAAGATCTGGCAAACGATGAGGTCGGTGCCCTGATTCCGATGAGACAGGCTGGAGCAATCCAGATGCTGGAAATGCCCTTTGTGGGAGCAGCCGCATTCCCTTTGTTGCAGTATTTGGATCAGGTCAAGGAAACTCGTACAGGAATTAGTAAAGCATCCCAAGGCCTTGATGCCGAGCACCTGCAGAGTACGACTGCCATTGCAGTCTCTGCGAGTCAGAAGGCAGCACAGGCCAGGTTGGAACTGATCGCAAGGAACATTGCCGAATCTGGTTTCAAACCGTTGTACAAGAGACTGCTGCAGCTCACCTTGTTGCACATGGACCAACCGACAGTCATGCGACTGCGGGGTGAATTCGTTCAGGTCGATCCACAGAGTTTTGCAGACTACGATGTGCTGATCACCCTCCCACTGGGACGAGGATCTGAAGAGGAACGCCGACAGGCACTGCTGGGACTCTTGGAGAAACAGGAGATGTTGATTGCCCAGTACGGACCCATGAATCCGATTGTCGGACCAGAGCAGTATTACCAGACACTGCAGAGACTCTTTGCAGATCAAGGGTTAGGTGCAGAGGCAGGATCATACCTGAGACCCCCACAGCAGATGCAGGCCTTGCTACAGCAACAAATGCAGCAGGTGATGCAGCAACAGAACGAAGAACCGAAACCCTCACCAGAGGAGATGCTGGCTCAGGCAGAGATCCAGAGGAAACAGATCGAGGTGGCCCAAAGAACCGAGCAAATGAAACGAGAAGACGATCGCAAACGGGACGAGATGGAAGCAGAACTCTTCATCAAGCTCAAAGAGTTGTCCTTCAAATACGGACAACCGATTGATGCCTCACCCCTCCTCGATGCCCTGACGAGAAACCGAGAACTGGAACGAGTGGACCAGGTGAGACAGCAGCAGATGTATGAACAGCAACCTCCGCAGGGACAGATGCCGATATGACACCTCGACGGTACGGCTCAAGAGGGAGCACGATCCAGACAAATGATGATTACGGGAAAAGGTTCCGCAACTTCATTGATGCGATCACAATGTTCAGTCCTCTGCAACCTGCAGCAAAGTCTCTGCTGTACGAAGAGGACTACCCCGTAGCACCGTTTGCCACACCACGGGACAGACTAGCAAACTTGCTGGAGGAACCAGAGTTTGAGCAGAGTCTCACAGAAGCAGGGATGGCTGGACAGGGGTTGCCCACTGCTGCAATTGGGTCGGTGAAGTTCAACAAACTCCGTCCATACATGCAGACAAGGAGAATGGAAGACATCCCAATCTTTGATCCAGCAGAACATGTAGGGAAGAAGATTGCTTCCATTGAAGCAGATTTGACTGCAGGCAGTCGCATGTACAAAGGTGTGGACAGTTCCACAATCCCAGAAGCTGAACCAATGCTTGGGGGTCCAGAATTTGTGATTCAACGAAACACAACAACTCCATTTGCCAACTTGGACCCTGAGACACAACGCAGAGTTGCAGAGGCAAGGACAAAAGATGGTTTGTTTAGTGAGTACCCTCAACCAGATGTGCAAGCAATCTGGGCATCACGGACTGATGATTTGTTAAAAGATGAACGCAAACAGGCAGATTTGGTTGCAGTGCTTGGGATGATGCAAGGCAGTCATGCGTCAAATCAAAGTATGGTAAATGCCACACTAAAAACTTTGATTCAGTATGCCAAGGACAAACGTATCTCCAAGAAAAACATTAAGGGACTGGATAAGATCATCAAGCAATACGTTCCTGAGTTTCCAGGAATCGAGTCACCGAATGCCTTTGACATAACAAATCAAATGTCCTTTGAGCAACGAAAGGCAGTGATGAATGCCTTGCGAAAACCAGATGCTGAAGCATTGGGTTCTCCTGTTGAGAAGATTGTCAGAGAGAACCTAAGTGATGAGTTTGCTGGGACTTCCAGACAACAACCGTTGCTTGCTCTAAATGTTTACCGTGATGCGGCAGGTCAACCCATTATTATGGACATGGGGCAAGAAGGGCTGATGACTCATCCTTCTTATGATCGGGCGTTTGCTGGAGAGGTCGTAGGTCGTTTTGCCGCACCAACAGCAACTGAAAGTCTGTTTCCGACTTTCTTCAAACAAGGCCGAGCAAAAGGACAAGAAGAACGAGGTATCCGTAGAGGGATACAACTTGGTGCTGCAATGGAAGAAATCACTCCTGATATGAATATCAGGACAACACCATATAATTATATAAAGACACCACGGCAAGCACAGTTGGCAACAGATGCAGGGTTGTCACGGTTTCATGTAATGGATCGACCCAATTCTGCTGGGTTAATTCCATTTTTGAGAGAACTTAAATTATCTCCTGCCTCCTCAACACTTTCACCATATGAGTTTGATAAACTGAAAGACATGCTTAGAGGTGGAAAGATTAAATTGTTTTCTTTAGGAGGCCCACCAATTAAAGATGATGGCAGGACAGTATTGGCTTCCAATATTGGGTTCGGTTTAAAAAGTGGTGAGAACTATGCGAGTGAAGTAAGTAAAAACCAATATCTGCAAGGATTTGATTCCAACATTTTCTCCAATGATGACATTGCCATTGTAAGTGTCTTCAATAACGAACCAGGAGCAAGAGGCATTGCAGGTCCTGGCACGATGTTGGAGGCAATCAAACAAGGTGGGAATGTGTTGGATGCTTTTGCAGTCAAAACAAAGGCAAATCCGTCAGGGTTGCTCCCTCAAATTTATAGTAGATTTGGATTTGAAGTAGTTGCAGAACAACCATTCAACAAGAAATATTTTAGTACCCAACAGATTGAGGATATGGTAGCATATTGGCGTCGATTAGGCTGGAAACCATCTGATGGTATGCCTAGTCGAGTCATCATGAAATACACTGGAGACCCAAATGCAAGAGCAAACCCCGTACGAGAATTTTTTGAACAGGGTCGTATCCGTTCTGGGGCAGGATACAGTGCAAACAATGAACTCGCAGCAAGCAACAGTTTTGCAGGAGACCTTGGCAGACTTGTGGGAGGGGACCCAAAGCTACGAAGGGATCTCCAACGAAATGATCAAAGGGGCATGGGACGTAACAACCCACCTGCATCCCGTGGACGGTATCCTGCGCTACTAGACGAAATCTCCTCACTCACCGAACCTGATGCCGTAAATCTGGGTCTCCAGATGAACGACATTGCCAATCTCCGATCTCTTCTTTTTGGACCTTAGAAAGTAATCGAAATTATACGGATTATTATGCCCAACCCGATGAAATTCCGACCCTGTCCCACATGCCCAGCACCGAAGGTCTGTGCAAAACTCGGCAGGTGTATCAAACAACAAAGGAAATGATGACAGATCCAATCATCACCGTTGGTGATGCAGCAAAGAAGATTTTGCAGGAAGATGCAGTCCGTCAGGCATTCGACGACCTGAAGTCTGGCCTAGTCCAGCAATGGATTTCCGGTAAGACTGCAGAAGATCGAGAGCACTGCTGGTATGCGTATCATGCCGCAACCAACCTGCAAAACGAGTTGAACGCCCAAGTGCAACGGTCAATCCGTCGCAAAAAACAAACCTCTAAAGGAGACGAGTAAGAATGTCCGAGTACGCAGACTCCGTCAATGTCCCAGCAGAGACAGATGGAACACCTCAAACTCCCGATATGATTGTTGCCGATAAGTTTGATGATTTACTTGGCACTCGACCCAACCCGCAGACCGAAGAAGTTGACGAACCTCAAGACGAGTATGACGATGTACAAGACGAAGAAGAAGAAACCGAAGAAGAAGTAGAGGCAGCACCCGAACTCTACAAGGTGATCATTGACGGAGAGGAGGTCGAGGTCTCCCTCGATGAGTTGCAGAAAGGATACAGCAGACAGAGTGACTATACTCGCAAAACCCAGCAACTCGCACAGCAGAGAAAAGAGGCAGAGGCACTGCAACAGGATTATGCCCAACGGGTTCAGTACCTCAATCAGTTTGCTCAACAGATCCAGCAGCAACCGGATATTCCAGAACCTGCTTGGACTGCAGATCCGCAAGCCTGGGAAAGATTACGACATGAAGATCCAGTCCAGTTTGTGCTCGAGAAGGATGCTGCGAGAGACAGACAATTGGCACGACAACAACGTGCCCAACAGATGCAGTACCTCCAGAGTGAACAGCAGCAGTTGCAACAACAGCAGTTCGCCCAGCATCTCGAAACCGAACGACAGAATCTGCTGGAGTTGATTCCAGCATGGACGGACAAAGAGACCGCAAAGGCGGAGAAGGCCGAGATCCGCAAGTTTGCTCAAGAGAAATTTGGGTTGACCGATTCTGAATTGGGCCAAGCCTACGACTCCCGCCTTGTCGCAATTTTGTACTCAGCTTGGCAAGCGAACAAGACAACCTCGCAAGCCAAGCAACAGTTGAAGAAACCCCAAGAATCGACAGTCAAGACTGCACCGAAACTTGGGCGCAATTTTACCCCAACGGATGAAGGTGCATCACGACTCAAAAAGTCAATGCAGAGACTTCAGAAGTCTGGGCGCAATCAAGACGCAGTTGCAGTGTTTGATGCGTTATTGCGTTGAACCTGCAAATTTTTTTGCCCAATATGGGTAATCTAGATTATTGGAGTAAGTCACAATGGCACTTCTCACGAATGCCTCTACCAGTTATGACATCAAAACGTCAGGCACGGAAGAGGATGTAATTGATATTAAAGAGATTGTTTATAATATCTCTCAATAATGGGGAGCACCTGGCAGCAATGTCAGGAGGAAAACGGTGTGAATTGCTGGAACCTCCAGACCGGACAATCAGCAGCCAAGCCTCAAACTGAGGAAGGTTCAACGACTATCCCGAAAGGGAGTAGGATCAAGCGATCCGAAGCGCACCGCACCCCACAGGGGTGATGATATAGTCTGCTCTCTGTAGGAATACAGAGCAGTTCCGAAAGGGACGGTTTGAGTCTAGCGAACTCAAACGAACATCAAGCCAACCGAGACCCCATTCGTCAACAGTGTAGGAACCAGAAATGTTTCTAACACCGTATTCGAGTGGATCACAGAAGAACTGAGTGCGACTAGCACAACCACAGACCTGGAAGGTGATGCGATCAGTGCAGCAGCAGCCTCACTGACCACCCGAAACAGCAACGTCTGCCAAATCATGTCGAGGGCAGTAGCTGTGACCGGAACCCAGTCTGCGATTAAACTCTACGGTGAACGACTTGCCGCTTAATCAGGTAACTGGTTAATGAAAAACTCCGTGAACTGCTGGGAAGTCCAGACCGGACAATCAGCAGCCAAGCCTCAAACTGAGGAAGGTTCAACGACTAGCCGAAAGGCGTACACTCAAGCGAGTGGAAGTGCGGAGCACCCTGATCGGGTGAAGATATAGTCTGAACTGCCTGGGAACAGGTAGCAGTCCCGAATGGGACGGGTCAGGGAGTAGCGAACCTGATTGAACATATTGAAGACATCGCAGATGGCCCATCAGATGGCCCGCAGAACCAAAGAATTGAAGCGTTCTGTGGAAGCGGCATTGTTGAGCAACCAGGCCCGAAATAATGGTAATGCCACAACAGCCCGAACCTCTGGCATGATCGGATGCTGGTTGGACACCAACACCAGTTTTGATGCCACGTCCGGTGCCGATCCGGTGACCCCTGGATCAACTGCCCGAACCGACTCCTCGGCTCAACGAGCATTGACTGCCTCATTGATCAATACCGTGATGCAGTCCTGCTACACCGAGGGTGGTGAGCCAAATCTGCTGATGGTTGGTCCGTATAATAAGACGGTTGTCAGCACATTGACCGGACGATCTATTGCCCGTGAGATGATCGACAGCAATACGGCTGGTGCCAATGTTACTGTTTTTGCTAGTGATTTTGGAAATTTATCCGTTGTTACAGATAGATTCCAACGTGAGCGGGATGCCTTCTTGATTGATCCAGAGTATTGGAAAGTGGCCTATCTGCGAAACTTCCAGGTCTCAGAAATTGGAAAAACAGCCGATGCTCAGACCAAATTTCTCGTGTGCGAGATGGGCTTGGAAAGCACCCAAGAAGCCGCAAGTGGTGGAATTTTCGACCTCGAAACTTCCTAATTTTTAATTGATCTGCAGGTTTTGAAATGTTGACAAAGCAATTATTTGATCATCAGGGAAACATCTGGTCGGAGTTCTATGTGGACGAGATTGACCCCAGGAACCTGCAGATTCATCATAAAGTCACGCAAGATATTGAACCTACATTGAAGTTGACCAAGGTCCTGCGTGACAACCAACACCTTGATCCGTTTGCAAACAAACAAAGCGGATGGAAACGAGTTGCCGAGATCCCACGGGTTCTCTATGACGAACTACACCGTCAGGGAATCACGAAAGACAAGAAGAAATTCAAGCAGTGGTTAAATGATTACCACAACAAACCCTTCCGTGTTTGGGAAGGACACCTATGACTTTCGATGAACTGAAAAGCAACATCGCAGACTGGCTCAATCGAACAGATCTGACCTCGGTCATTCCGACCTTCATCACCTTGGCAGAAGCACGACTGAACCGACAGTTGCGGACAACCAATCAGTATACTCGTGCGGATATTTCTACGTCTGATCAGTACCTCTCAATGCCAAGTGACTTTCTGGAAATGCGGCATCTGCGGATGACTAGTCCAAAAGAGAGGGACCTGGTGGAAATTGCAGCTCATGCGATCAATGAGTACACCGACACCAATTTCATTGCCTCTCTTGCAGATTCCTATCCTAGATATTTCGTCTACGGCAATGCTCTCAGGATCATCCCAACCCCTGCCGAGTCCATCACCTACGAAATGTTCTACTACGCGAAAATTCCAGCACTGTCCTCAACCAATACAACCAACTGGGTTTCTACCTCTCACCCAGACGCATACCTCTACTACAGTTTGATGCAGGCATCTCCGTATCTCGGAGAGGATGAGAGAATCACGATCTGGCAAGCCCAGGCAGAACGTGCCGTTGCCGAGATCCAAGCCAGTGATGACCGACGGAGAACGAAGGGGTCACGGCATAGTCTGAACTTCCAGGCCATGTCATGAGTGTCAAGAAAACGACCTATGGACTCAAGGCGTATGGAATCAGGAATTTCGTCCGTGAGGTCAGATTCGTGACAGCAACCCAACCAACTGCGAACTGGACAGATCGACCTGATCTAAATGAAGACTTTTGGGTGAAACGAACCGCAAATCAGAAGGCATGGAATGGCACTAACGGATAGTCCTCCCACCACGACCAACTACTCCATTACCCTCCCAGAAGTCGGTAAGGACCGAAATGTCTGGGGTGGAATTTTGGCCTCTGCTCTCCAAGACCTTGAGAATGAGGTCTATGCAGTGGATACCGTTTTCGGAGAGGTTTCGGATTCGGTGACCCCGTCCCTCGCCTACAAACTGGATCAAGCAGACAGCAACGCATCAACGGCACTGACCAACAGCAACACAGCAGTCAGTGTTGCGACGAAAATGGTGAATGCGGCTCTGGTCGGATTATTGTCGGATCTCGACACGTTGGAGACCGATCTCGCCAGTGCCGAAGCACAACTCGCAGCAAGTGCTGCTGAGTTGCAGACCCTGCAAGAGACGGCAGACGAAGCGTTGGTCGAAGCACAGGCTGCCAAAACAGCAGCACTCGCAGCACTTGCTGCCTACAGTGGATAAGATCAATGCCCAGCAGTTCAACCAACTATAGTTATGACATTCCCACGGTTGGGAGTGATTCAACCACTTACGGGACGATCATCAATCAGTTTGTCGAATCGTTATCTGCAAAACTCAAAACGGTATCAGACAAGATCAATACTGCTGGCGTTGGTGCGAGTTCCACACTGGCCCAGGTCAACCGAAACATCGCGCAGGTTGATGCAATCAATTCCCGAATACCCGTTGGAGTCGCAGACCTGCTTCCAGATCCGTACTCTGGAGCAACCACCCCAGTCGCGACCTGGCCCTACTTGAACACCGAACTGCAGGCCGAGGGGTTCAGTCCTCCGACCACTGCCCAGGAAGTGCTGGATTTTGATTACTCTGGTTTCGCCACTTACCTCAACACTCGGCTTGATTCCCTCAGTGCCAGGATTGTGGGTCTGGATGCACCAATCACAATTGCAGACTCCTCAAAACTGATCTGTGAAACGAACAAAATTCTTGATGCACTTGGAACTACAAAGACGGTGACGACAACAACGACTACCAGTTCATCTCAGTCCGTTACGTTTTTTGATATTACCATTACTGGAGCACAGGTATTCCCTCCATCGTATGAGCCCTTTGGAGGTTCTACAATGGTGATTGAAGATTTGAATTTTGGATCTTTCATTACTGCTTTGGCAGGTGAGGGCATTTCAGGAGTCACCCCCTCAAGGTCTGTGGGGAGCAATGTATATTCACGTTTTAATGTGTACATTCGCGCATTGGATGTGACGGGAACTTTATCTGCTGGCGGACGGTTGAATCCAGGGATTTACTTGGATTTAAATTGGACGATTCTTGGGGATAGTCCTCCTTTAAAATTAAACAAGGACTTATTGATTGATGCAGCAATCCCTGCAGGGAGATTCGTTAATGGGGTGCGCCCGTGGTGGATTGATTTGGGTGTGAATACTTTTGACAAGTACGGGACACCTAACCTGGATTCCCTTCCAAACTACGGATCAAAACTGAAATTTGTGAAAGTCACAGAAACGAACACAACAACAGAGACCTCAACTCAGGTCCCTGTGACTCTGGCAGACATTGACTTTAGTGAGTGCAGCTAATGGCAGACTTCACCACAACCACCAATTTTGCTCTAAAAAAACCCACGATCGGACAGGCAGTCGATCTCTGGGGGACGTACCTAAACTCAAATTTTGATGAGATTGATTCTCAACTGCAGACCTTGACAGTCTCGATTCAGACCCCAGACCTAGAAGGACTAGGGAATGTCACCAACACTTCACCAAATCAGGATGATGTCCTGCAGTTTGATGGGCTGAACTGGGGGGCATCCGCACTCAGTATCCCTTCCTCAATTAACGATCTATCAGATGTGGACACATCAAGCACTCCATCGAACGGGCAAGTGCTTACCTGGTCTGGAAGTTCTTGGACTGCCGAGACTGCATCTGCAGCATCTGTCCCAGATGGGAGCGTAACTGCAGGCAAACTGGATTCTGGGTTGCAGACCCAGATCAATCGAATCCTTGTCACTGATGACGACGACACTCCAACCAACGGGCAGATCCTGCAATATTCCACTGCAGATACAGAATGGAAATTTGCCGACCTTCCAGGCTCAACACTTGTCACATTGGGAGATGTGGACAGTGCATCTCTCGCAGACAATGCACTGCTGGTCTACAACTCCTCGGCTGGAGAGTTTCAGTTTGAGTCAGGCTCAACACTGAGGACTACCTTGGGAGTTGATTCGGCAGGAACAGATAACAGTACCGATATTTCGATCTCCCCCTCAACGAGTTACGACTACATCACACTTTCCGCAGGTCAGGTCCTGACAATCAACCAGGTAAATCTGGGAACAGATGTCACGGGGGCATTACCTGTTGCCAATGGAGGAACCGGAGGGACCACTGCCAGTGCTGCGAGAACAAACTTAGGACTGGGGGCACTCGCAACCCAGGACACGATTACCGAATCTCAGATCTCGGATTTGGGATCTTACATCACAGCAAGCTCAACAGATACCCTGACCAACAAATCAGGGAACATTTCTCAATGGACAAATGATTCTGGGTATCTCACAGCAGAAACAAATGATCTGACCAATGTTTCAGGGACACTCGCAATAGCAAATGGCGGAACCGGATCGAGTACTGCTGCAACAGCTAGAGTGGCACTCCTGCCAGCACTGGCGACGAACGGATCTAAGTTAGTTGCAGTTAATTCTGGAGCAACAGACATTGAGTATATTGCAACCAGTACCCTTTCGATTACAGAATCACAGATCAGTGATCTGCAGAGTTATCTGACTGCCGAGACCAACGATCTGTCTGCAGCAGTGACCTGGGCGAATGTGCCAGATGCAAATATTACTCAGTCTTCCGTCACCCAACATCAAGCAGCACTCTCCATCACCGAATCGCAGATCTCAGACCTTCAGACCTACTTAACTGCCTCCTCTACTGCCACACTGACAAACAAATCAGGGAATATCTCCCAGTGGACAAATGATGCTGGATACCTCACTGCGGAGTCAAACAATCTCAGCACGGTTTCTGGAACCCTTGGAACGGCAAACGGAGGTACTGGACTGACTACGATTGGAACTGCAGGACAAGTGCTAAAGGTCAACACTAGTGCGACTGCTCTGGAATTCGCAGATGAGTCGGGAGGTGGTGGCTCTGGAAGCAGTTACATCGAACACAGTTCAACGGTTTCGGATTCGCTAGCGATCAGTGCTGGGACCAACCGAATGTACATCGGAAATACAGCATTCTCAGGCAGCGGAACGATGGGAGGCTATTTAGTGATTAGTCACGGTTATGCAAATTTTACTGGGACCGTTAATGTCGACACAACAGGCACTCTAAGAATAGTAGGTTAACTATGTCAAACAGATTAGTGATTTTCCCAAACGATGACGGTGGCATCTCCGTGCTGCATCCGGTTTTGAACTGTGGCCTGACTGTCGAGCAAATTGCAGTCAAGGACGTACCCAGTGGTAAACCGTTTAGATACATCACTACCGACGATTTACCAACCGATGACAATGGCAATTACGACAGGTCTTTCAGAGCAGCTTGGGAAGCCGATTTTAGTTCACCTGACGGCTATGGAGCATAATGATTACCGTAAATATTGACAAAGCCAAAACCGTAACCAAAGAACGATTACGGCAGGAACGACTCCCGAAACTACAAGACTTGGATGTCCAGTATCAACGAGCGTTAGAATCTAGTGTGGACACAACTGACATCATAGCACAGAAACAGTTGCTGCGTGATTTACCAGCACAGGTCGACACTTGTACAACGCTTACTGAACTTAAAAATTTAAAGGCATAAAATGGCAGGTGAAATACAGTTAAATTCAACCAGTTTTGCAAGTGAGTCTGGTGGCACGATTACCATCAATAATGGGACAGTAGGTTCTGCAGTGGCAATGTCTGCGAATCAAGCGTGTGTAAAAACAGCAATCAATGCTTCAGGCTCTGCGCCTATTTACGCATGTCGTGCTTGGATAAATTTTGACGGAACTTCTGCGAGTATTGGAACTGGTCGGGCAAACGGAAATGTTAGCGGAGTCACAGACAACGGAGGGAACGGGGATTATACCGTAACTTTTGCGACTGCGATGCCTGATAATGATTATGTCGTGGCTGCGTGTGGTAGACATCACAGCGGAGCGTCTGATCATGGTATGATTGTGTGTATCCAGACTAGTGATGGAGATGTAAATGTGGGGACTGGTTCAGTCAGAATTACTACTCATCAACCAAATAGTACCTTGCAGGATTCCCCGATTGTATCAGTAGCCATCTTCCGCTAACCCCAACTAGGCCGAGCAATGCCAACCGAACAAAAACGAGTAAAACGATGGATATAGAATTGATTAAAGAGTTATCGAACCTGGGTGGCCTATTCATCGCTCTAATTGGTGCTGGTTGGTACGTCCGCTACATCTCCGATCAACATCGGGAAGAACGAAAAATCCTTTATGACAAGGACTCAGTAAACGATGAGGCGCTTCGCCAGTTGATGTCCAGTTCTCACAATCAGTTGATCCAAATAATGACAGGAGTAAATACCACTCTAAAGGAAATGACCGTAGCAATAAGCGAACTCAAGCAGACGATAGAACACGGGGAAAGAAGGTGAAACTTCTGCTCCCCTTGTTGATTCTCGCTACTACGATCTCTGCTACCGAATTGGATTACAAAACCCACTTCCTCTTCACTTGGGCCAGCAGTTGTGTGCAAAGAATTCTGCCGGATTACCAAAGACAAGGAATGCCGTACTTGTTCGCGGTCAGTATGGCAAGCCAGGGGTGCGGATGTGTGATCGATGAGTTTCGTAAACATCACACCCAAGACGAGGTGCTGGGGTTCAGTGATGATGAGAGGATGGAGAAATCAATGTACTACACCCAAATCTGTGCAGGCGAAATTCAGGAGATGTGATGTCGGTCAGTGAATCAAAAAATTTTAGTCGTGAGGAACTGCAGTGCAGCTTCAGTGGGGAGTGCGAGCTTGAGGAAGATGCGCTTAACAGACTGCAGGCACTACGAGATGAATGGGGGAAGCCCATCCGGTTGTCCTCGGCATACAGATCCGCAGAAAACCCAAGAGAGAGGACGAAAAAAACTGGCCCAGGATACCATCACGGGGTCAATGGGAATGGGGGACAGGCATTCGACTGTCTTATTGCAGGGGAGGATGTGGTCCCTTTCATTGCACTGGCAATCAAGCATGGATTCAAAGGGATTGGGGTAAACCAAAAAGGTGAATGGAATCAAAGGTTTATCCATATTGATACCAGAGACAAATACGCTTGCTGGAGTTACTAATGGAATTCATGGAACTGCTGAACTCAGCAATTGAGTCAGGTGGGGTAGAACTGGTCTTGACTGCAATTGGATTACCGATGGTAGCAGCAGGGGTCGGAGTCTACCGCAAGGTTCGGAAAGCCAAACAACTGAAAGAGAAAATCATTGGCTAAGAGACTCCAAGAAGTTCAACTCCCTCCAGGGTTTGTGGATGGAACTCCTCGGCAGGTCAAACAGAGATGGTTGCAGGGCAACTTTGTGAGATTCCAACAAGGTCAGTTGAAACCGATTGGAGGATGGACTGAGCTGAGTCTGGCAGGTGGTTCGGCAACGATTGATTCTCCAGCGAGGGGTGCCCATCAATGGGTCGATAATGACGGAGATGGCTACATCACCATTGGAACCTCTGGAACTGCCAGCACAAACGGACAGTTGTATGTCGCGGAGTTCGTTCGATCTGCCACAACCAGTCCCACCCGCACTTTTACCAACATCACGCCCGTCGAGGAAAATTCTGGACTGGGCACTCAGGTGGATGCCTATGCTGCGACAGGTGATGAGGCATATGATCCAGGGTTTGGATATTGGCTTTATGGCGGGAATTACGACTACGGGACCGTCTATGCAGAGCAGGGAAGTGTGGCCTATGTCATCCCAAAAATCTGGAGTCTCGATAACTTTGGCGAGGATCTGGTTGGAGTGCATAGTGGGGATGGACGAATCTTTTACTGGGATAAATCAGCAGGAGGTGCTGCGAAGGTGATTCATGTCGATAATTCGTTCAGCGAAACTGCTCCCCTATGCCTGGCAACGGTAGTGACTGCAGAACGCCACGTTTTGGCCTTGGGTGCGGGGAACGATCAACGCAAGATCCAGTGGAGTTCTCAAGAGACTGCCGATGAATGGGCACCAACCAGCACCAACACTGCTGGGGATCTAACCCTGCAGGACTCTGGAACTTTGATCACAGGCAAGAGGGTTCAAGGGGGTGTGCTGCTGTTCACAACCTCTGCAGTTCATCGACTCAACTACCTCGGTCCTCCGCTAGTTTATGGTCAGGAAATTTTGGCATCGAATGCCGGAGTCCAGACTCCAAATGCGATTTACTCAGGACCTCAAGGGACCTACTGGCTCACGCAAAGCGGAGTCTGGACGTATGATGGGTATATCAAAAAACTCCCGTGTCCAATTGAGAAACGAATCATTGAGACGGTGGATTGGTCGCAGGAGGCTTTGCTGTTTGCTGCTGGAAACAAACGATACAATGAAATCTGGTGGTGGTGTCCCAGAGTCGGAGGAACCCAGAAAAACTGTGAATATTACATTGTCTACAATTATGCAGACAACGTCTGGTATGACTCATACAGCACAGGATCAGGGATTGCGAGGAACGTCTGGATTGATGCCGAGGTGCACAGTTCCCCTCTGGCAGTAGATCCTACCAATAATAAAATTTACGAGCACGAAGTCACCAATCCTGAACAGACCGAGATTGCCACTGCCGAAACGGGTGCCATCGACATTCAACAAGGGGAGAGATACACCCGAATCTCCAAGATTTTCTCTGACACCAACCAGCAGTCGGCAGGTACGGTCAATTACAAATTCTACACATCAGTCTCTGGGGATGCCGTAGAAATCGAATCTGGGAACTACCCCCTTGAATCCGATGGAGAGATTGATGTGAGACTGCAGGGCAGGCAACTCCGATACAAAGTCACAGGGGACCTTGCTGCAGACTGGACAGTCGGCAACACCCGCTTTGAGATCCATACTGGAGGTCGAAGATGAGTTACCTCCCGCTCCCGACTGCCGAGTATCGTGCATCTCTCCTCTCCTCGGCATTTCGCACCATCAGTGCAGAATTTCGCAAAAGATACAGCAAGGACGAAGATTTGGAAGTGCTGCGAAACTACGACAGCACTGGCACCGAAACCGGACGACAACGATTGATTTTACAAAGTCCAAACGGGACCCGCTACGAACTGACAGTGGACAACTCTGGGACCTTGACCACCACAGCATTATAATGGTGAGAACATGATTCCACAGAACCAAAATAACGGCAGATCCACTGGACGAAGTAATGCAGGACGACCTGCCCCTGGAAGAAACTACAGCAGAATCCCAATCGTGAGTGATGTGATTGATATGTTTTCAGGGGGAGGTGGTCAACCAGAGATGCAGACCACCACACAGCAGAACCTGCCATCTTGGGCAGTCCCCGATGCAATGTCCACCTTATCAATGGGTAATTACTACACCCAGAATCCTGACTACCGTCCTAGTACGTTGGATCGAGATTATTCAGGACTGCGGGGGTACGACCAGATGGGACGCCCAAATTCTCAGGTTGGGCAGTTTGGACTCAACCCAACAGGGTACACCAACCCACTGCTGGCAGATCCAATCAACAACTCAAACACGCAACGCCAATCCAATCAGTCTCCAAACCTAGACAATCTGGCTGCTCAACTTCCTCCAGACATGCAGAGACAGACAGGGGGCCCTTTAATGAGAGCGTCCCTCAGTGGGCGGGGGATGGGCAGGAGTACGGGGTGGTTTTGGGATAGTGACGATAGTAGTGATGATAGTAGTGATGATAGTAGTGATGACAGTGGATGGAGTTGGGAGGTTCCTCAGATTGATCTGCCAGACTGGAATTTTGACAGTTTAGTCGAAGACACTTGGTTGGACAATCGTCCTCAGTCTGATCCTGGGGAACTGGCGTATCCCACTAGTTTGCCGGAGACCCCCACTCAATCTCCTCAAGGAGATATACGACCAGACGGTAGCAATTCAGAAGGACAAGGATACCCTACAGGCAATCCTACTCAGCCAGGCAATGTAAATCCTGACGGTACTCCTGTGAAAGGAGGCCCCAAATCGGCAGATCCAAACTATGTCCCTCCTGATGAAAGCACAGTAGATCCTAGAGACATCTTCAACCCTAACGACCTAACCCCTTTCCAAGCCTACGACCGACAAAGGTTTTCCGCACCTGGACAGAACACCCTCCGAGGTGAAGGAATCTTGGCAGGTCGCTACGATCAACGATTTGGACCTGGAGGAACTGATCCGTTTGCTGCTGCAAATCAAGCAGTAGGCACTGCTGCCAACTACACCTCTGCATTCCAAGGAACAATCGGAGAAGGTGGACTAGGTGGTCAAGCAGGAAATTACCAGCAGGGACTCAGTTCGGCAACTGACCCCAATGTGTTCCAATCTGGCAATTACACCTCTGGACTCCCCAACTTTGCAAATCCCAATGCAAATGTCTCCAATGTCAATCAGGGCCTGAGATCTACAACTTTCAGCAATGCAAACGCAAATCTGACGGGAGCACAGAACTACAATCGTAATTTTCAGGATCTAGTCAATCAGTCGAATAATCCGTATCAGGACCAGGTGGTCAATCAGACCATCGCAGATCTGAACCGCGCACGGCAGATGACCCAGAACCAGATTGGTGGTCAAGCCGCAAAGGCAGGAGCATTTGGGGGATCACGACAGGCATTGCTGGAAGCAGAAAATAATCGGAACTACTTGGATCGGGTTGCGGCTGCAACGGGACAACTGAGACAGCAAGGATTTGAGAGTGCTGCCAACCGAGCACAGCAGGAAAATCTGCAGAGGTTAGGCTTGACTGCATCAGACACTCAAAACGTTCGAGGACTTCAGTCTCAAGGGAATCTTGCCGCTCAAGGACTCACTGCCCAAGATGCTCAGAATGTCCGAGGACTGCAGTCTCAGGGAGGTCTTGCTGCACAAGGGCTGCAGTCTCAGGGAGCACTGGCAGCACTGGGCGCAAATGCAGGACTTTATCAGTCTGCCCTCGGACTCAATGCCGCAGGAGACAGGTCTGCAATGGGATACAATGCAGGTCTGCTGTCTGATGCAATGGGTCTGGATGCTGCGGATCTCAACCAACGGAGAAATCTAGCAAGTAATGAGGCCCAGTTTGCAGAGACTGCCAATCGTGGGGCAGGTGCGCTGAACCTCCAAGGAGGGCAAGCACTTGGACAACTCGCACAGGCTGGAACTGCAGATGAGAGGCAACGAATTGCCGATATTCTCGCAGCAGGGGGAGCAGGTGACGCCAGAAACCAGCAGGATCTCGACTTCATCTACAATGAGTTCAATAGGGAGTTGGATTACCCAGGCAGACAGATTGATCTCAGGAATGCGGCAATTTCTCCTGCAACGGGTTCGATTGTGACGACCACACAACCGAGGTATCAGCAGAATCCAATCCTTGGAGGATTAGGTGGCGCACTGACCACATATGGGATAACGAGCAACCCATATTTGGCAGGCGCTGCAGGGTTGCTTGGGTATCTAAATAGTTAAGGAGAGTCTGATGGCAATGTTACCCGAATACTATCCAGGTCTCCCAGAAGATCCATACATGGAATATCTGCGGAAGTTAGGACAGTTCCAACGATCTAGCAATGGGAGTGGTCAAAACCCATCATTCCCAGCATCTTCCTACTCCCCAAATGCCTTGGATTATCTGGATCAGTTGGACCAAGCAAGACTGCAGAAGGCGCAGGAGGCCATGATGCCGAACTTGCCCAAAACTCTGGGATCTGATCCAGCATCGATGATTGAGAGACAGTTCCGGCAGTATCAAGAGAAACGCCAGAGGGAGGCAATCCCAACGAACCGGAGTGCAGAGACACGGGGAGCACGACCACCTGCGAACTATGATCCGCTCAGTTCAGTACAGACCAAACCTCGACCTGTCCAACCGATTACACCTTCCAGCATAGGAGCACCTCCGAGCACTGGGAATGTCCCGATGCCTGTCAGAACACAGACCTCTGCCGTTCAAACTGCCGGACTGCTGGACACCGAAGATGCTCCTGAATCTGGCAGCTCCTGGTACGATGATCCGATGAGGATGGGACTGATCCAAGCTGGACTCGGCTTGATGTCCGCACCTCGATACAGCACTAACCCAAATGATGTGACTCTGGGATCTGCACTTGCCAGAGGTCTCGGTGGATACATCCAGGGGTATGGTGGGACACGACAGAGATTAAGTGAGGCAGAGAGGCAGAAACTGGAAGATGAGTACCGCAAGTCTGAACGTGACTTCAATAAGATGTACAAGGAAGTCATGATGGACGATGCAAAGAGTCGGATTGATGAACGTCGAGGTCTAACCAGTGATCGAGTAAGAGAAAAGGCCGAGGAAAAAAACCTGATCGACACGATGGTCAACGAGATTCTGACTGCAGAGGGCAAGACCGATAACAAGACTCGTAGAATCAACCTAACGACTCTGGCACGGCAAGACCGAGATCGATTTAATGAGTTGCATCAGAACGCCACAACCGACAGAACACCGTTTGAACAGATCCTGATTGAGTCAGGGAGATTTACAAAAGAGCAGGCAGAGGCACAACCCTTGTCCTTGCTGATGCAAAATGCTCAGACCATTTCTGGTCTGCAGGCAAAACCAGAGAAACCAGTATCTGCACCTAGTCTTGATGATGGAGAGATGTACCGCAGACTAGAACAGGGGAGACGAGATCCTACCTTTGTAGAGACCCCTGAATATGCGGAAGCCTATGGCAGATACAAGAACAAGGCATTGAGACCTTCATTGTCCCAGTCAGGAACGGCAACCTACATCCCTCGGTCTGATTATCCTGCACCGGAGGGGATGGAAGCACAGACAACAACATCTGCACTGTCCAAGGTGACACAAACCCCAGGTGGAACACAGATCAATCAGATGAATCCTGATGATTCCAAGGAAGTACGGACCCTGTTTAGTAACATCCAGAAATTGGAAGAGTTTGAAAACATTGTCCAGAATGTCGATCTGAATAACATGGACCGAATCACCTCCGACAGTCCTGAAGTTGCCAGACTTTCCACTATCTACAATGACCTGCTGTTACGATTGAAAGAGCAACCTTATAACTTAGGTGTGATCACAGGCCCAGACATGGAGTTGATGGAAAGTATCCTAGATAACCCTGCAAAGGCAGATCCAACGAACATTCGTGCCTTTTTCCGTGATAAAGATTATTACCTGGCAAAGATCAATCAACTCCGTGGGATCTTGATCAATGACACTCAGAATGTTCTGCAGGATTATGGTGGGGATGTAAATCAAGCATACGAACAGAGATTTCAAAGACCTTTGACTTGGGTTCCAACAACTCCACCCAAGACCAGTCGTACCTCTCCCAAGACAAAAGAAATTTTAAGCCAGGTTGAACAACCTCCAGCAGTTGCACCAGTGCCGAACAACGGGAACGAATCGTCACTGATGGATTTTCTGCCAGACCCCATCCAGAACATTTTTAGATAGGTCAGGCCATGCCTTCAAAGTCACGTTCCCAGGAATTACTTGATGAACTTCTTTTTGCACAGCAGGACCGACAACGCAAAGGTCTACCTCCACTGACTCAAAACCAACTCGATGAAGTTGCCAAGGTCAACGGATACCGAGACTTTGACCAGTTCAGTCGATCCATCTCCTATTTGGCAACTGGACAGGCTGGAACCAGAGCAGAGGGAGACATTGCAGACAAAATGAGGGAATGGTTTGGAGGGATGACCTTTGAACTAGCCGATGATCTGGAAGGCATTTTCAGAGCAGTCCGTGATGATGTCCCATTATCTGACATGATGGAACAGATCCAGATGGAACGTCAAAACTACCAGACCACCAACCCTGCAGAAGCTGCATCCATGAATGTATCTGGGGCACTGATGACCCCTGCACCTCTGTCTCCAGGTGTGCAGCTCAGTAATCTGGCAACCAAGGCAGCAAGGGCAGCACGACCTACCAGCAAACTAGGCCAGATGGCACAAGGTGCTGCAACCAGTTCCCCTGTTCAAGGTGCAATCATGGGCGCAGGAGACACTGCTGCCTACAGTGCCTTCTCTGGTGGCACACCGGATCAAATTGCCAAGGAGTCTACTGTTGGTGCTGTTGCAGGAGGAGTGCTGGGATACCCTGCACAGAAACTGGGAGAACTGGGAGCAAGAGCCTATGCTTCTATGAAGGGCAGAGAGAGTGTGAGCAAGTTGCTCGGTGGAGGAGGGTCAGGCGCAACATTCGACACCTTCCCAGAACTGCAGGGCACTCCACCCAATCAACGTCGAGCATTGGAGTTTCTACTCAAACAGATTCAAGATGGGGATCTGAGTATCCCAGACTTCCAACGGTCCCTCTCAGAGTTTCAAAATCTAGGTCGTGGTGATGTGGTCACATTGACCGACCTTGCCACTCGACTCGTTCCTTCTGGCAAGTCTCCCCTCTATCAGACTGCTGATGTCGTCACAAGCAATCCGACTGGATCAACCCTAGCTGCAAGAACGATTGGGCGAAGACAGGAGAAGTCTGCAATCCTTGACCGACTCCGCAATGATTTCGGTGGCACAATGGGCAGGCAGTTGACAGAGGATCAAGTTGCTGCCATTGCAGAGAATGCCCGAAGACAAAGCAAACCACTGTACCAAGAAGCAGATCCACAGGTGGTCTTCAGCACACCAAACATTGAGAACTATCTGTCTGACCCCTATGTTCAACGTGCCTATCAGTCCCAACTTCCTAAGTTTGAGAGGGCACAGAAGGCAGAAGGAGTGATGAATCCTCAACCTCTACCTGCTGAACCGACAACCCCAATGGAAGTCCGCACACTGGATGCCGTTCAGAAGGCAGTCCGAAAACAGCAGGGACTGGATCGTGCTGGTCAGAGTGTGACAGAAGATGCCTACGATCTCGGCAACCTCAGAACTCTGCAAGACCGTGCCCTAAGTGATGCAGGGGATCAGGTCCCTGTGTATCGGGAAGCACGGAAGACCTTTGCTGAAGGGATGGGCACAGATGAATTTGAAGAAGGTATGCGGGACATGACTGCCAACTCAATGACACCGTTCAAGGTCCGTCAGAAGTTTGAGAACCTGCAGGATGGGATCAAGCGAGATGCCTACAAGTCTGGACTGGTCAATGCCTTGATCCGCAAGTGGGAACGGAACACAGCAGGATCACCGAATCTTGCCAAGGACCTCCGCAATGATGAATTGGTTGAAAAGTTGCGGGTCGTCTTCCCCGATGAACAGGAATTCAATCGATTCCTCGCACGAACACAGGCAGAAGATCAGATGGCAACCGTCAGCAATCTGGGCGCAGGGTCTCAGACACAACCTCGACAGGCCACAGAACGAGAGATGCTGGACAGTTCTGGGTCACTGGCGGAAGTGTTCACACCTCAAGGGTTCATGAATAAGTTTGTTGGGAAAATGGAAGACCGAGTGATGGAGGAAAGGCGAGAACAACTGAAAAGAGAACTTGCTCCTCTGCTGTTCAACCAAGGTCCGCAGAATATCAATCCAACCTTGAACCAGCTCAGTGCATTGGAACGAATGCAGGACGATGCAATGAGGGCAAGACAGTATGGAATTGGAGCAGTTCCGAGGGCAACTGTAGCAGGTCCGTTGCAGTCGTTACTCTTTGAATGATTGTCTTTACTGACCATTCTCAATCCTGCAAGCTACTGATATTATAGCAGAAATCATACTTTCTATATGACTTCTAATCAGTAGGTTTCAGGTTCAAGTCCTGATGGGCGCACGCCTCGCGGGGATTTTCGATTTGTCGATAACTCCCTTTGGAGGTCATAGGTTTCTCACTAAATTTTC
>Ga0208161_1000498_pt1 | contig 22415 bp, 27 predicted proteins | sample CB_VirMetaG_3_FD_184538 | JGI IMG/M metagenome (GOLD analysis project Ga0208161, IMG submission 184538) | Freshwater to marine saline gradient viral communities from Chesapeake Bay - CB_1508_1S Viral MetaG (SPAdes) (version 4) | ecosystem: Environmental > Aquatic > Marine > Coastal | place: USA...
AAAGATACCCTCTGCGATGCTAACCAATGATGAATTGTTAGTTGCGTCTGTAAATACTGGCAAGAAGATAATTCTTTCTGTTGGTATGTCAACTGAATATGAAATAGATCATGCGGTAGAGATACTTAAGAAATCGAACAACTTTGCTCTACTACATTGTAACTCAACTTATCCTGCACCAATCAATGAACTTAATCTCTCAGCAGTAAAGACTCTAAAAGAAAAGTATGGTTGTGAAGTTGGATACTCTGGTCACGAGTTCCGTCTTGGCACAACCGTTTCATCGATATATCTTGGTGCATCAATAATAGAACGCCACATTACATTGGATAGAACAATGTGGGGAACCGATCATATGTCATCAGTAGAACCTCAAGGATTGATAAAGTTAGTAAAAGGAATACGGGAACTTGAAGAAGCATATGGAGATGGTAAGATTCAAATAACCGAATCACAAATTCCAGTAAGAAATAAATTAAGAGGATGAGATATGAAAGAGTTTTTTCAGAACAAAACAATTCTCATCACCGGTGGAACTGGTTCCTTAGGAAAAGAACTTGTTAAATCACTGAAACAGTATGATTGTAAAATAATCGTGTATTCTCGTGATGAGGGTAAACAAGCACTTAGCTTTGGCAAAGATGATAGGGTAACAACAATAATAGGCGATATAAGAGACTATGATAAACTCTTAGTTTCTTTTAAGAAACATAAACCAGATTACGTGATCCATACGGCTGCTCTAAAAAGAATCGATGATATGGAGTTTCATCCAGATGAATGTGTAAAGACAAACATTCAAGGGTCTGAAAATGTTGCTCGTGCTTCACTTGAAAGTGGAGTAAAAAAATGTATTTTGATTTCCACGGATAAAGCGTGTCAACCTGTAAATGTTTATGGTTCCAGTAAATTCATAGCAGAAAGAATATTCACAAACTATGACTACAATTCTTCGGAAACGATATTTTCATCGGTGAGATACGGTAATGTTATCGCTAGTCGTGGATCATTCATTCCACTTTGGATGGACATGATTAATCAAAATAAAAAGATAACTGTAACTGATACGCAAATGACACGATTTCTTTTTACATTAGATGATGCAGTTGATACTGTTTTGAATGCATTGTATCATTCAGTTGGTGGTGAAGTGTTTGTTCCTAAAATAAACTCATACACAATTCTCGATGTTGTTAACGCACTATCGTCTATCACAAATAAACCAGTTAATTACGATGTGGTTGGAATAAGACCTGGCGAAAAACTCCATGAAGATATGTTGGCAATCACGGAGTTACCATTTACTTACAGAGTTCCAAATATAAACTTGTTACAAGTAAGACCACAATATACAAACAAGACACATCAAGATTGGTTAAAATATGATGGTGTAGAATTTAACTCTTCGTTATACCTGAGCAATGACTTAAACGAATTGATTGACTTAATACAAAAAGGAATTAAGTGTGACACTGTTTAAAACCAAAATAAACGATGAAGACATACACTTTATCTCCGACGTTATCAAGAGTGGTAACATAGGATTTGGCGATAACGTTAAAGTTTTTGAAGAGAACTTTAAACCTTTCAGCAAGAAGAAATTCAACATTGCTACAAATTCGGCATCCGCATCTGCATACATGATATTCGCTTATCTCATGAAGAAGTTTGGTAAGTGTGATGTTTATACAACATCAATAGGATTTATATCACCTGCTTGGTCTGCTATGCATTTGGGACACAATGTTATTTTTGTTGATGTGGATGATAACCTATTGTTTGACGTTGAACATTATAAATCAATCAAAAAAGAAACGGGTAGAAAAAAAATACTCATGCCTGTGTTGTATGGTGGAGTAAGTAACATAAGTGGATTCGATATATTAGAGGACGAAATAATAGTAGTTGATGCTGCACACTGTGTAACCCCAACGATTAAATCAGACTACACGTTCTTTTCGTTCCACCCATTTAAACCGATCGCTTGTTCCGATGGTGGTATGATTTCGACTGATGATTCCGAATCGTATGACTTCTTTAACCTATATCGAAACTTTGGTAGAGAGAATATTGGCAACACATACGATATAGTTTCCGATGGATTTAAGTTCTATATGAATAACTTAAATGCCACAATTGCAATTACTCAGATGAATAGATACCACACAAATTTGGATAGTAGAAAAAAATGTCATATATTAGTTGAGTCTCTAAATTTGAATGGTAGATTGATACCACACGATTCTATGTCATCTTATTATTTTGCAACGTTAATCTGTGATCAGAGCGAGGTTGAAAAACTTTGTAATGAGTATCCAACATCAAAACACTATCCAATGATACACAAAACAAAATTATTTGATTCGGGTATCAGATTAGAAAACACAGAGAAAATACATAAACTAATTTTGAACTTACCTCTTTATGACGAAAACATTTATCATAGCAGAAGCAGGGGCTAACCACAATCGGAATTTTGATCAAGCCATCTCACTAATAGATGTGGCAAAATCATCTGGTGCAGATGCTGTAAAGTTTCAAACTTACTCTTCTGAAACTCTTTACAGTAGAAACACACCAGATTTTGCAGTCTATAAAAACATAAACCAATTAATAAAAGACATTGAGATTCCAAGAGAATGGCAATCGGATTTAAAATTGTATTGTGATAAAATTGGCATAGAGTTCATGTCAACTCCTTTCGATGAGAAGGCGGTAGACGAACTTGTAAGTATTGGTGTTAAGAGATTAAAGATAGCTGGATTTGAATCCACAGATTTAAGATTTGTTGATATGGTATGTTCTGCGAAACTTCCAATAATAGTTTCTATTGGTATTGGATCAAACATAAAACTTGTAGACGTAATACTTGACATATCAAATAAACACCAAATAAATGATGTCACATTCCTACACTGTAACAATGCATACCCGACTCCACCAACAGACGTAAACCTGAACACAATCCAACAGATGTCTTTAGATAATCGATACAAGACAGGATTTTCAGATCACACAATATCTACGCTAACTCCTGCACTAGCGGTGGCTGCCGGAGCAACTGTGATAGAGAAACACTTTACATTAAGTAAATTCATGAAGGGACCAGATCATCCATTTGCAGTTGAACCACATGAACTAAAATCAATGGTGGACAATATCAGATATGCCGAATCTTGTATGGGTTTAAAAGTGTCTAACTTCACAGAGTCTGAAATGAGTTTCAAAACTGCGATGCGATCTGTTGTTGCATCCAGACCTATCAAGTGTGGAGAAAAACTTTCTGAAGAAAATACAACAACAAAAAGACCGTATGTTGATGGCTCTGTTTCTGCGTATAACTATTTTGATGTGATAGGTAAAGTTTCAAAGATAGATATTGATACTGATGTGCAAATTATGATGGAAGATTTAGTTTGAAAATATTGTTTCTAGGATATGATTCCACTAAAACCTCTTTGATTGAATTTTTGAGATCAAAAGGCCATGAAGTAATACAAACATCGGATAAAGTTTCATCTAATAGTGTAATTGGATTTGATTGGGTTATTAGTTTTGGGTATCGTCACATAATATCAAAGGACGTGATACATCATTCTAATGACAGAATAATAAATCTACACATATCTTACTTACCTTACAACCGAGGAAGTCATCCTTTATTTTGGGCATTTCATGATAAAACACCGATTGGTGTAACCATACATAAGGTAGATGAGGGATTAGATACAGGAGACATATATGTCCAGAGGCTGGTTGAAATAAACCCGTCATCAGAAACATTTGAAAGTGCACACAAACAACTAATATTTGAAATTGAAAAATTGTTCATGGAAACACATGACGATATATTCTCTTTTCAAATAACTCCACGGAAGCAAGTTGGAAAAGGTAGTTATCATAGATCATCGGACTTACCTTTGATAAAATCATGGAACACAAATATATCGAGGTTTTTTGATATGAGTAAAAGAACTGATTCTGAAATAATAGACGAGATTGAGAAAATACGATCTAGAAATAATGTAAACTGGATGGATGCAGTTAGACTTGCATTTGAACTTTCACCAGATAGAGCTAGATCAATATTCAAGGATATAAAAGAATGTGATGCTCGCATTAACGAATTGTTAAACGAACTTTCTGATAATGATGAAAAACATTAACGATGTATGCCTGCTAGTTCAGGCTAGACTTGGATCTCAAAGAGTTCCTAGAAAAATGATAAGACCATTTGCAGGAACAACGTTGGTAGATATTCTATTTGATAAAATAGGAAACTCTACTGTAATCCCAAAAGAAAACGTTTATTTTTCCGCACATGATAATGAACTAAAAGATATTGCCACAAAACATGGTATAAATATTTTCCATCGTTCAGAGAAGTCTGCAAAGTCTGAAGGACAACCTTTAACAGAAATATACGAGTGGTGGAACACATTGCCTTTTAAATATGTTGTTTTAGTAAGTGCGTGTAATCCACTTTTGAAAATAGAAACGATTGATAATTTCGTTTCAACATTTTTACAGTCAGAAAAAGAAGGTGGGTTTGCGGTCTTTGAAAAGAAGACATATTATTGGAATACACACGGACTCCCTATAACAGATTGGAAAGGCTCTACTATAATGAACACAAAATTTGTAGATCCAATCTATGAAGCAGCACACTGTCTTTATGCTAGTCGCATGGATATAATTGGTGAAGGACATTGGATGGATAAAAACTATCCACCTCAACCAGAACTGTTTGTAATGGAAGAACTTGAAGCATTTGATATTGACTATGAATGGCAATTTACTGTTGCAGAATCACTTTATAAAAACCTATGCTAAAGTATCTAGAAACAAATTCATCAACAATTTCTCCAGAAATTTTCATAAGCAAGTTTTCAGGTAAACGAATATTGGTTATGGGTTCTGGTCCATCCTTGAATGAAAGAAGTTGGCAAAACGTAGAAGTTGATTCGATATGCACAACGTCTTTCTTTTACTTGAATGATGAAGTTAGAAGTTTAAAAAACATAACCCATGTAACACTGTCTGAAATAATAGACTTCAAAGATGATAGATTAATTTCATTTTTAGACGAGAACACAGACTGCACAATAGCGTTAGAACCAAAGGCTGGAAGACCTTTTTACAACTCCGATGTGTTCAAATCATTTGAATCAAAATATAGAGATCGGTTAGTATTTTACAATACTAAAATCGATAAGAAGGAGGGAGTTGCTGGTAGATTGTGTTTCTTTGTAATGACGTTCCAACCGTCTGAGTTATACTATGTTGGTATAGATGGAAAGAGTAAAGATCATAGAAATGATCCACCTAATGCATTTAGAACGAATATAGTTGGTGATGCCGATGGATATGTCTACGAAGACTTTTTAGATTCTCACAAAATATTTGCAAACGCTTTGTATGAAGAATCGATATTAAATGGTTCCAAGATATTCAACTTGGGTGAAGGATTAAATTACAACTTATCAAGTATAGTTAGCACACAAAAGTTTCCGTTATCTTACGATGTAATGAAACTAATTCAAAGGAATACGTATGAATAAAATAGAATGGGTTCATTGGCCAGATCCAAAAGCAGTTACAAACGGCATGGCAAATTTAGAGAAGTTTAGTAGACTCTACTTGCAAAGAAAAGAAAAGTATCCAGAATATTCTCCTATCAATGATGCAATTGCAGTCGCATACGAGATTGAAGAAAAAGGATATGCGAAAGTAGAAAACTTTTTAAGTTTGGAAGTTATAGACGCAATAGATAGAAAAACTCAGGAGATTTTAAATGACTCGGATCATCCATACAACCAAGGTAAAATTTCACAAACAGACGCTAAGAATTCAAAACCATACATACAGGTTCTTCAACCATTAGTTTCTGTTCCAGAAATACATGATTTTGTTTTCAATGATTTTATCATTGATATTGCTGGTGCGTATTTAGATTGCTTTCCAGGATTTGGAACGTGTAACCTAAGAAAGAGTTTTGTGAATAACCTTCCAGAAGAAGGAACACAACTTTATCACGTTGATCCAAACTCTCCAAGATTTTTGAAGTTTTTTGTTTATTTAAATGATGTTGACATGGATGGCGGTCCTTTTTGTTATGTTGAAGGGAGTCACAAGAAAAAATTTGAAGTAAACGGGACAAATTGGAATACTCAGTATAGATGGCCAACTGACCCTATAAATCAAATGTATGGGGAAGAAAATGTAAAGTATTTAACAGCAAAGAAGGGCGATCTACTTGTAGCAGACACAAATGGTTGGCATCGGGGAATAAAGCCAAAGTCTAATGATAGAACGATGTTAACATTAGATTATGTATGTCACGATGAAGACTTTGATCAAAGTAGGAGATTTCAATTTAGACGTGAGGATTATGATAGATTAAATGATAGACATAAACAACTTTGTGATTTTTTGAAGTTAGTATGAGAAAAATATTCATAGACTGTGGTGCAAACAACGGATGCTCTCTAAAATTATTTTCATATGTTTTTTCGGATTACCGAGATTTTTCCGTATATTCATTTGAATGTTCCGATTCCTTTTACAACGAGCTCGTTGTAAACGGAAGAAAAATCAATTTCAAAGATTTTACTCCAATAAAAAAAGCTGTATGGATTTCTGATGGAAAGAAAAGATATGATGGTTGGCAATTATCGGATACCAATACGGATAATGATGGGGATGGAGTTGATTGTATCAATATATCAGAATTCATTATGAACAATTTTTCTAAAGAAGACTACATAATATTCAAGATAGACATTGAAGGTGCCGAATACAAAGTGATTGACAGGATGTATAAAGATGGAACTCTATCATACATAAATGAATTCTATGGAGAATTACATGGTCCAAAGAAGGGATATACCGAACAAGATAATGTTGATCTTTTGAACAAACTAAATGAGTTTAATTTGATCATGTATAATTGGGACGCAATAGATTCAACACATCTAGAAAAAATTCAGATAGTTCCGTTTGGCACTGATGGATCATTCACAAATAAATCATCGCATAGAGTTGGTCACGCATATAAAAGGATAGTATAATGGAAAAGATAACGTTTTGTATTCCGTCTAAGAATAATCTAAGATACTTAAAATCATGTATTCCATCGATACGAAAAAACTCATATCGTGATGACCATGACATTATTGTGTTCGTAGATAAGGATACGGATGGAACAATTAATTGGTTGAAAGAAAATACAGACTCTCTTAGAGTAAAGTATCTTGTCAATCCAGACTTGAACAATACTCTCTATGGAATAGGTCGTGCATATGATAAGTGTATTGCAGAAGCTGAAACAGATATTGTAATGGTATTCCACGCAGATATGTATCTATGTAAGAATGCCGATCTTATGATGTATGAGAAACTTACAGACAAAACCGTAGTGTGTGCCACGAGAATTGAACCACCACTTCATCCACCGGGAAAAGAAAAGATAGTCGAGGACTTTGGACTGTGGCCAGAACATGATGTTCAAGATGGTTTCAAAGAGGATGAATTGAACACATACGTTGAAAAGATTACTGAAGAAAATCGTGGTAAAATAACCAATGGTTGCTTTGCACCTTGGATGGTTTACAAAAAGAATATCGTTTCAATAGGAGGACATGATGTAGTATTCAGATCGGCAAGAGAAGACTCAGACATTTTCAATAGGTTTGTTTTGTCTGGTTTGGAATTGGTTCAAGTCAGAGATGGTTATGTATATCATCTAACTTGCCGTGGTGGACAATTTGAACATGGTATCCTCACAACCGATCACTCACAGAAGTCAAAGGACTGGCAAGAACTGATGGAACAATCTACATGGGACTATGTTAGAAAATGGGGATCATTTGTTAACCACGATGAATATCTTAACCCAATAATTACACCAAAGTATAACATTGGATTTGTCCTCAGGGATTCAAACTATCAGATTGCAAAGGCAATAGAACCTTGGGTGTCAACCATATACTTGGATAACTTATCAGATGTTGAGTCTCTTAGAAAAGAACTAGAAACTAAAACATCATATGATGTGTTGGAGAGAGTCAGACATATAGATGATGAGAAAACAAATGATGTCCTCATTGAAATATCCACCAAAGAAATGAATGAAGAAAACTACCGATGGGTTTCTTTCTTCAATCAAATCATATCTCAATCAGAAGAAACCGGTTCATTTGAAATGGAATCATACACAATAACAATCAACACGTTAGATAACAAATTGAATGAACTAATAGACACTAAAAATGAATTTTTCAAATAAACTTGATATTTATATGTGATAATCTATTAACACATTCGGAGATTCAAATGCACGAGATCGCGAGCAAACTCATAGAGATGCAAAACCAAATAAAGTTTTTCCACTGGCAAACAACTTCATATGCAAGACATATGGCATATGGTGGAACATATGATGCACTGACGCCACTTATCGATAACTTTGTAGAAGTTCTCATGGGCAAGTATGGTCGTGTTCCTGCTCTTCCAATGAAGGTTTACAACCGTAATGAAAAGGATTGTATGACATTTATAGATGAGTCTATTGCAATACTATTGGGTCTCTCAACAACACTAAGTCCAACAAACGATACTGATCTCCTTAATATTCGTGACGAGATGGTATCCGAATTCAACAAACTAAAATATCTACTAACATTGAAGTAAGGTGTTATATGTCAACAGAACAAAAACAATCTGAGGGTCTTGGTGATACAATCGCAAAGATTACCAACGCATTAGGAATAGATAAACTCGCAGAACAAACTGCAAAAGTTATGGGCAAGAAAGATTGTGGTTGTAAGAAAAGACAACAAAAACTAAATGACTTATTTCCATATCAACAATGAATGTAAATTCAATACATAGATTGGCCGATAGTTTAGGTGTTTCATGGGATGGAGATAAAAACTTCATGTCTTGGTGTGCAAGTCTTGTTGGTAAAAAACATCTGGATGATATGTCTGACGGTGAACTGTTAAAGATATACATGGAATTGAAGAATGGAAATTATCCATTCACACAAATTAGAGAAGTAAAAGATATGGATTATCTGATACGAGAGTTCATAAAAGACATGAAGAAATCGAATACGAGAAAGTAGTTGCCGTTACAAAACAAAATATCACCAGACCAATTGACAAACATAATGAACCCCGGTGCGGCTGGGGTTCTTGTTGTTAATGACCGTGGTGAATTTCTATTGATGAAGAGAACACCAAAGGCAAAAGTATATCCTGGCCACTGGTCTGTTCCATCTGGTGTTTCAAACTCAAACGAATTAGAATCAATGGAAGATTGCGCCAAGCGAGAGTTTCAAGAAGAAACAACTCATGTTATACCACCAAAAGAACCCCTCTTCCTTATCGATAGATACTTCTCAGATAACAGAATGTTCTTTCTATTTTACTACAAAGTCAAAAAGAGATTCTTCGTTAAGATAGACTTTGAACATACTGAGGTTGGTTGGTTTACGAAAGATAACTTACCATCACCAATTTCTCCCGAAGTTTTAGACGCTATAAATAGAGTCTGACATATTTATCTATATGAACAAGAAAACACTACATAAAATCCTTGAAGAAACAGACTCTATCATAAAGATGATGGAGGACGTATTCGGACACAGAGTTACTTCTTGGTCACCAGAGGATACTCGTAGACTAAAAGGTAAATTGAATCAACCAACAAATGACGCTGAAAAGGAAGAATTTGTTGCTGTTGTGGAACCTCTGATGAACAAGAAGTCAATTATACCAAAGAAAAAGGATAGGTATTTAGATGCCTTCTTAGATTTGGATACAAGAGTAAGTCAAAAGGATTTTGAACCAACAGAAGATCCGGATGCAGAAAAACTTGATAAGATGTTGGGCGCAGATCTAACGTAGGGGTTTTAGTTTGGATACTAACAATGTTATTCGTATATTAGAGAAGTGGTCAAAGAAATACAAAAGATCGATTGATTGCTCCAATCCAAAAGGCTTCTCTCAACGAGCACATTGTGCAGGAAGACGAAAAAGAAAACGTGGTGGTAAAACTAAGTCAAGACCAATAGAGTCATTCAATCAGGAGAACATAATGTCAAACTTAAAAGAATTTGTCATCAATGAAATTGAAAAAAACTTGATAGAAGAAGTCAAGAAAAACAATGTCCGTAAATCGGCAAAGAATCTATTTGAAGCCGTCAATACTCTTTCAGAAATGAAAAAGAAAGGTGACGATAAGAAAATCAAAATAGCAGAATCTGTTGTTGCTTTAGCCGAGAAAAAATTGAATGAAGACTTTGGTGAACACGAAGATTGTGATTGCCACGAAGGTGAAGGTGAAATGTTTAAAGCTCAACTTCTTTCAATCATGGATCACGCACAAAAGTTATACCACATGATAGATGAAGATGATCAGTTTGAAGATTGGGTTCAGTCGAAGATAACAGTTGCCGAAGATTACATCCGTGCTTGTTATGGATACTTGGCTTACTACAATGCCGGTGATGATGCAGATTTTGGAGATGATGATTGGGATGATGACGACGATGATTATGATATGTATGACGATGTAGATGAAGAAGATTTCCCGTATGAAGTAGAAACTACGGACATGGGTTCGATTGAATCTGCATTAGATCCAAACGTAGATGACGAGATGTTTGAACAAAAGAGATGAGGTAAAAATGTATAGTCAACCATTCATGTTCTCCGATGGTTGGAATCTTTCTTACAACGGCAAGACGTTGCGAATAACAGAAGAAGATTTAGAAAACTACATGGAGAATGGTTTAAGTGAAGATGAAATCAAAGTTATTGCATTTTCATATCTTTCAAAACAGTTGTTTGCAGATTTCTCAAATTTCTTTGGTGATGAAGAGTAGTTATGAATTTTGATACAAGAACAGTTTTAGACCTTTTCAAATTAGATCCGGATCTAAGAGTAATAGTTTCGTCAATAGTAGATGGTGAAAAAGTTCTTTGGGAATCACAGATGAAAACAAGTCAAAATGATTTTGTTCGTCATGTTATCCCTCTCGTGAAGGATGAACTAAGCTTTTATCTTAAATCCCACGCATACCGAAAAAAACTACACTTTCTACGTCCACTGATTAACCTTGATAAAATAGATTACTATCGAGTAATACCCGAAGTTTCTGACATTTAGTGTTTGGAAATCTCAGAAAAGTTTCGTATATTTGAAGTATGAAAAACAAAACACTATACCAAAAGATACGTGGTGGTGCATTTGACCCATCCAAAAAGTTTCAGTTCACAATTGATTCTATACGAAACTCGTATGGTCGTGCTGTGAACAACATTGAAAATATGCACAGTGAAGACGAGATAACACTGGAAGAATCTCTTGTCAGAGAGTTCCGTGCATATGCCAGACACATCAACGCAGCTCTGGAAAATCAGCTGAAAGATGAGAAGGAAAAGATGAACAAACTTAGATACGAGTTTGAAAAAATCTTCGGTGTTGATATGTGGGACGAGGTTATTCTGAACTACACGTTCGATACATTAGAACAGTTTTACGATACTATGTGCCTTCACTATAAGGAAAACTATGGAAACGCTTAAATCATTTTTTCAGTTCATGTGGTCTGGAATACTTACGATGCTCGCGTATGTAATTTATACAGTCCTCATCATTATCCTCACAGTAGGTGCAGGATTTCCAGTCGCAATAGGTGTTGCAATTTTAATAGAGATTACTAACAGATTACTTAACGGAGTTTTTTAATGGAAAAATCATATCCAGCATACCGAACTGGAAAAAATATACAGATTAAGATGGCCCAACAAATGGGAATCATTGAGTGCAATTTCAATCATCTTTTGAGAACATTTGGAAGACCAAACTACAATAGAGATAACGGCGATGAGTTTGATGGATTAGAATGGTGTGCATGGCATATTCAGTTTGAAAGCGGAGAACTTGTTCGTATCACAGATTCTCGTCAGTTTGGAAACATGGAAAACGATTATACCAAGTGTAATCAGTGGAAAGTAAATACTCGTAGTGAGAAAGCATACGAGTGGATCAAACAAGCTATTCGTGACTCTAATCCAAACGGGTGATAAATGATCAATCCAATTGTTCTGTATGGTGGTCACAACGTATTGACCACAAAAACAAAAGTGTCAGATGTTAATGATAAAGACACACTAAACAAACTTATTCAGGATATGAAAGATACTCTTGAATCGGTTGGTGGTCTTGGTCTTGCTGCTAATCAAATAGGTAGAAATGAATCTGTATGTTTGGTTAAGTTAGATGATAATCTAATCACGATGGTTAATCCAGTAATCACTGAACGTAGTGAAGAAGATAAGATTTCTATCGAAGGTTGTCTTTCTATTCCAGACGTATCCGCAAGAATTGATCGATCAGAAAAGATCAAGGTGAAGTTTATCAATCCTGATGCGAATTGGGATGAGCAAGAGATTGAAGTTGACTTTCCAAACTCAGTGGTAGTTCAACATGAAGTAGATCACTTGGACGGTGTGTTAATGATTGATTACCTTACACCGTTCCAGCGTCAACTTATTCAAACAAAGTTAAAGAAAATCTCTCGTGGTAATACCAACATCAACTACGTTGGTATGGTTTGGAGAAGTTCTGTTAAATCTTGGTCTCTCGTAGGGACGGCCAGTAAACTCTTCGAGTTCTATACTTATAATAACAATATGAGTTTTTCAACGAACGGAGAGGTAGATGGCATCAGCAGCGAAAGTGAAATTATCGGCATCCAAGAAGAAGCAAACAAGACCGAAGAAAACCCGTCAGGGGAAATCGCAGAACACGAAGTTAGCGAAAACACCTAAGAACAAAGCAAAGAAAAGATACAGAGGTCAGGGTAAATAAATGAAAGAAAAAGTTTCAAACTTACTTAAAACAAACAAGTATGTTAGAACTGCATTATTTGTTATCGTTGTTTTGAGTCTGTATCATATTTTGCTTGCCTAAATCAAAATAGTTACGTATATTTACAGTTCAGTTTTATTCATTATAGGAGTATGTATGAAATACATTCTATTGGTTCTGTTGTCCTTTACTGCAATCATGGCACAGAACAGAACACAACCAGCAAAACTTCTCGTGGGGGGAAACAACAATGTTTCTATGGGGCAAGTTGTTGCTGGATATTCAAATGACTACCACGTTGGTATTCGGATTCCATACCGAACAAACGTTGTATCAGTGAATGAGGAAGTAAACAATTTTTCTAAACCACTTTATCCAAACCCATGTCAAGGTAAAACAACGTTTGCAGATAACGTTGTATCCGTAGAGGTTGTAGACCTTTTTGGAAACCGAATGGAGGATGCCGTTGATTATGAAACAAAAACGATCAACGTAAATCGTGGAACATACTTTGTAAGTATGATCAATACATTTGGACGTAAACAGTCAACATTACTAATTTCACAATAATTTAAAGGTTACATTTATGCGTTACGCTTTACTAACACTTCTTGCCTTTATTGGCATCAATCTTTCTGCTCAAACGAACGTCCAATATCAGGCACACGTTCCATTCCGTGCAGAATCAGTTTCTTTCTCTGCTTACATTGCAGATGATTCTTTCAATGAAAACTCACATCTCAACACTGATGCATTTTGGTATGTTGAAAATCAAGTAGTTGAAGTTCACAATGGTATCATCAATGTTCTCTTGGAAGACATTGCAGATTCTGTGTTTCTCCAAAACGAAGGTAACATTTATGTATTTGCTTATGTAAATGGTCAACCACTTGGTCGTCTCCCATTCCACCAACTCCCATATGCTCTTCACGCAAACGTGAGTGATGTTTCGGCTCGTGCACTTGTTGCAGAAGAAGCAATCACCGCAGGAACCGCAGAGACGGCAAACACTGCGAACTATGCAGATGAGTCGGGTCATTCTGTTCTTTCTGATACTGCAACCTTTGCATTGAATGCAGAAGTAGCAACACGTTCGGAAGTTTCTCTCTATGCAGCTAGTTCAGGCCATTCCGTAAACTCGGATACGGCACAATACGCAGTTCTTTCTGGTCGTGCTAACATCGCAAGTGATGTTGACACAAACGGTGTAGGAACTCATGCAATCCAAAATGGAGCGGTTGTTGCCGAGAAGCTGGCACAACCAGCCGTGTTTTCCGCAAACATCGCACCACTATCCGTTGAGCATCAGCACATCGCTAACAACGCCGTTGACTTTAACAACATCGAAGGTGGATCGGGTGCATCTGTTGGAACCTACCTCACGCGTGGTGCCTCAGGACTTGTTTGGGCATCAAACCCACAACACCGAACATCATCGGTTGCCATCTATACAGTTGCTCCTACTGGACTTCAAACTGAATCAAGATGGGTTGTTTCAAGAGTGGCAGTTGACTACAACTTGGCAACAGTTACACTTCCAACTACGGGTCAACTCGTCACAGTCTACAACGGTGCAACTGCAAATACCGTTACGTTGAGTGCATCTACTTGGAATATTGATACCGCACTTGATTGTGTTATCTATCCAAATCAGTCTCGCACACTTTGGTTTAACGGAACACAGTGGACAGTCATTCAGTAATTTCTACTGAATGCGGAATGGGAAAAGGGGAAAGGCATTTGTCTTTCCCTTTTTTGTTTAGATCATATTTATAGGTAATGATCAAAATCAAATCCATATTGTCTGAATTAGAAACAGACCCAAACAGGGTGTTTGGTAACATTGCCTTTGGTAGTAAACCCGAACTTGCAAAGGTTCAAGGAAAATCTGAAATTGAACCAGATACCGAAGAAGAAAAAGAGATACTGAACCTACTGACAAGTTGGGTTGAAACACCAGAAGCAGATACTTCGGAAAAACTATACAAAAAACGTGACATCTTAAAAAAGGCATCGTCTGTATTTCCAAGAATACTCAAACCAAAAACTCCCAATGGAACAGATTTGTATCGAGGTGTAATGTCAACACAACCATACTTACTAAATCAATTGAAAGGATCGGTTCAATCTGACTATGAGAATGTTAGAGGAAAAAACTATTTCACATACAAAAAGCCAATAAACTACCGTCCAAGAAAAAAGATACAAAGTTGGACGGACTCGTTTTTTATTGCGAGTGCTTTTGCTACTGAGAGAAACTGGTTGAGTGGTGTTGTCTTGACAACAAAACAAAACGATGAATTTTTATTCAATCAAAACACAATGAGAATACTGTTTACGGGAGATGAAGGTGAGGTAATACACTTTGGAGAAAGCTACACCAATGATGTTTACATTTCAATACACCTAAACCTATACAAACATATAGTGTTCAATGAAAAACTTCCCGGTCTCAATTATCCAAAACTAGATTAAAGGGAATCCTTGTGGGTTCCCTTTTTTATTTGTATATTACCGATACTTATAGTTATAGTTCGTTATTTTTACGCATCCTAATGAGGGTTGTATATGAGACGTTTTTTACCCCTGATATTGTCATTGTTCGCAACGTTCAATGCACTCGCACAAAACTCCGATAACAAGATAAACTTAAATGAAGGAACCAGATATATGGTTGCCTTTCCACAAGTTTGGGCTAGTCCATCTGAGTTACCACTTCCTCAACCTATGATGATTTTTATTTCTTCAAAAGTAAAAACAAAGGTTAGAATTCAAACGCCGTCGAGACTAAACGAGAATCCTATTATCGATAGGGAGTTTACAATCGAAGCAAATGAAGTTTTGAAATACCCAATACCAACGTCATACATGAACACCGAATCTCAGACGAGAAAAGGTTATGGTATTTTGGTTACGTCAAAAGACCCAATCTCCGTGTCTACGTATCAAGCGTGGATGGGTAACGGTGAATTGGCTCGTCATCTTCCTATGGATTCATGGGGTAAAGAATACTACTCGATGAACTTCTATCAAGATAGATATGGTCGTGTTGGTGATTACAAATACAGACCGTCTCAAATTTTGATAATCGCAGGACGGGATAATACAGTAGTTTCATATACACCCGTTTGGAAAACAGAAGGTGGAAATGATAACCCATCCGCATACAAAGATCAAACACAAACGATAGTTCTTAACAAGGGTGAGACATATCTCATAAAAGGTGATATTGATCCCAATCTAAATAAAGAATGGCAGACTGATTTATCAGGAACTCACATACGTTCTTCGAGACCAATCGGCGTTATCTCTGGTCATACTAAGGTTGCAATCCTACGGTATCCAGATGTTCTACCACCAACGGGTGCATTTGCAACAGAAGCTCACTTTGTTCGTAACAACGTTCACGATGCAATTCTACCGGTGGAAATGAGTGGAACAGAATTCGTTACCATCCCAAGTAGATACACATCACTGAGAGTAAACGTTGGAGAAACCGGTGCACAGATTGGTATCGAAAATGATAAGGGAGATGTCATTAGATTTGTTGCCCTTGAAGATAACACGAAGATTTACAGATTGAGATCAGATGGTTCTGACTTTGCACCAGAAAGAACTTTACGTAGAGGCGAATCATTTATCGTTCCTGGTATGGAAGAAGCAACACTTTGGAAATCAGATAAACCAGTAATTGCTTGTCAGTATGGAAAGTCATATGCTAAAGTCATTCCACCATCGGTAAACAAAGAAGGCGATCAAACACAAGGACACCCAACGGTAGAATCTGGAATGCCAATGATGGAGTATGTTCCACCAACGGATCGATGGGTAAACTACGGTGTATTCCATTCACCAGAAGGAATGGATAACTTTGTAAACATTGTTTTCAAAACAGAAGACGCCGGTAACATAAAGTTTGATAACAAACCCATCACATCTGCATTCGGTGGTGCAATGAGACCACTTCGTGGAACACCATATTCATATATTGCAACAAGTGTTTCGTCAGGAGACCATACAATATCTTCGGTAGATCAAAAGATTACTTGGTGTGCCTGGAACTACGGATCATTGGATGGTTTACAACAAGGACGGGCATACGGAACGCCAGTTGGTGTTGATGTTTCAGTTGACTGTGATGATTCTCTCGAAGTAGAATATGTAGTAAGTTGTGGTAATTCAGTTGTAGATGGTAATGTAAAACTTCTACCGGAGAATTCAGTGTGTGCACAATTCTATATGTTCGTAGTTGAAGATGATTCCAACTATGTGATTGACGCAAACTTTGATGAGTTATCAAGTGTAACAACGTTCCCATTCAAACTTACAGTGGTTGATAAAAGAAAGCCAGCATACGCGAAAGTTAGAGTAGTAACAAGATCGGGAAACTGGATTGAAAAAGAATTCTACTATGATGGGTTTGATGTTTCATTTGAACCAACGGAAATAAACTTTGGAACACAACCAATCAATCAAGAGACTTGTAGGGACGTTGTTGTTAAGAATAACAGAAACAGTTCAATCTCTATTTCAGGACTAAGGTTTTCCAAACCAGAATTCTCTGTTCAACCAACAGAACTTGAACTTGGTCCAAATGAAAGCGCAACTATAAAGGTATGTGGTAAACTATCACTACCAATCGAGTTGTCCGATCAATTGTTAGCCGAAGTAAACTGCACGGATATTGAAGTATTGCCTGTCTACATAAAATCGGATGAACCTATCTTCTACGCAGGAGATCAAAATTGGGGAGTGATTCCGTCGGGTGATAAACAAACAAAACAAGTAGAGTTGATAAACGCAGGTAAAACTGATATTGTGATTACAGATTACAGTCCAAGAGGAAATCTGTATTTTACGAACTCAACACTTGCATCATCTTTACCACTGACACTAAAACCCGGTCAAAGATTCTCATACAATGTTGACTACTCACCAAACGGTGAAAAGGGAATTCAACATACTCTAAGAATAAACTACACAGTAAGTGCAACAAAAGAAAAGCTATACTCTGACTTGACCGGTATGGGATCGGATGCAGAACTATCTGTTTCTTCTTTCACATGGACAGAACGTGTGATCGATAAATACCAAACACAAAATGGTATTACACGTTACGCAGGAAAGATTCAAATTAAGAATCTTGGAAACGCAACCACATACATTACATCAGTTGAGATTCCAGCCACAAGTTTCACGTTCGAGGCAAACGCAACACTGTTGGATGGTATGTCTCCATCACAATCAAAAACAATTGACGTTTACTTTACACCGAACGAATTACCGTTACGTGGTGCCGAGGCGCAATATACTACTGCGGTTATTGTCAGATACAATGTAAACGGTGTTGAAAAAGAAACACTCGGTAGATTAGATGCAACTGCACTTCAACCACAGATAGATTTATCAAATCAAGATTGGGGAACACGTCAGTCAAATACACGAACAACACTACCAGTCTACATACAAAACAAGAATGTTTATGCTAAATCACCATTGAACGATTCTTATGATGGAACGATGGACTTGGTAATTGATTCAGTTGTCATCGATAACAACTCACCATTTGTTTGGACAGAAACAAACTCAAAAATCATTACATTCAATCCACCTCTTGTAATTTCAAATGGGGGAACTGAAAGAATCAATGTTGATTTTATACCAACACAACCAGGAAGTTATCAAGGCAACTACTTTGTGTATGGTAATGTATTAGATACAAACTTTGCACATCTAAAAGGAAATGTCCCTGGTGAAAACAGAATAGACCCACTATACTTAATAAGTTGGTATTCTATTCCTACAACTGGTTCGGTAAGTGGTGTCATCACATATGATACAAAACTTAGATTCAAAGAGTTTCGTGGTGGAAACTATTCACAGTTTGATGTATCACCAAATCAGTCTATCGCAGACTTTGATGTTAGTGCAAATGTTCCATTTAGATTTGATGTTCAGTTCACTCCAAGTTGGGTAAGTAAAAATGGATTGAAGCCTGGTCAAGATTTAAGAGGAAGATTGCCATACAGAGATGATAGTTTCTATACACAAATCGTCTTTGAAGATTTAACCACTGGAAAAGAAGTGATTGGTGAAATTAGTGGAGACGGTAAGTATCTCGAAACAACACTAAGAATCGTTGGTGCAAGAGACATTCCAGTTGGTGAAGAAGCCAACGTTTCATTCTTCTTAGAACCAACACCAGAATCAATTGATAGTGGTGATGTTAGATCAGCACGTCTTCGTGTAACATTTGATCCTAATGTTGTCTATCCATTATCAAAGAAAGAGTTTCCAACATCATTGTTTATGGAAGAGAACATCTCTATTGGTATGGTGGAGATCGATCTAGTCACAACACTTCAATCCGATGGTCTCTTGGGATCATACACATTTGGAACTTTATTCGATGCAAGTCCGTTTAGTAATGTGGACGGTCTTTATTACACGATAGACAAAGAATCTGTAATTGGTTCTCCATATGTTGTAGTAAATGTTATCCCTGACCAAATAACGATCAAAGAAGTCTGTGGTGCAGGTTTACGTTTAGTTGATTTTAGAAATGCCTACACTATTCAGGTAAGAAATAATTCAATAGAAGTTACCGTTGGAATTGATGGTCCACTAACAATAACATCTGTAAATGAACTTGGTCAACAAGACATCCTATTTTATGGAGACGTAAAGGCTGGAACTTATAAGTTGACCACCAACAGAAAAGGATTACAGTGGATTGTTGCAAGACAAGGTGATTGGGTAGAAACAATCGGAATACTTGTAGATTGATTGTAAAATTGGGTTCAAATCCTCCACGATACATATTTATTGTGGGGGATTACCCTTTTGATAACAATAGAGAGATGGTGAATGAACCTATCAAAATTAAGAGGAAGTGTTCCAGATAATATTCTTGATGAGGTATATGAGGTATCTAACAAGTTTGGAATCAATACATCATTGAGAATGGCTCACTTCTTATCACAAGTTGCCCACGAAAGTGGTAACTTTAAGTTTGTAACGGAAAATCTAAATTACTCTGCACAAGGTTTGAAGAAAACGTTTTCAAAGTATTTCAAGCAACCAGGATTGGCAGAGGCATATGCACGGAAACCAGAACTAATTGCGTCTCGTGTTTATGCAAACAGAATGGGAAATAATGGTGAAGGTTCTCGTGATGGTTGGAAGTTCAGAGGACGAGGATACCTACAACTAACTGGTAAGGATAACTACGAAAGATTCAATGAGTTTGTTGAAGATGACGTGGTAACTAATCCAGAATTGGTAGCAACAAAGTATCCACTACTATCAGCTGCCTGGTTTTTCCATACCAACAACATCAACAAGGTATCCGATCGTGGTGCCAATGATGATACAGTAAGAAGAGTTACCCGTGTAGTAAACGGTGGGTATAATGGATTAGAAGATAGACAACGATACTTCAAGAAGTATTATGACCTGTTAGACGATAACGAACCAGTAGTTCATTCAAGATCAGAATTTGCAGATATATGAGGAAACCCAATACTATGGATAAAATCGAAAAAATGGAAAGACGTAAACAAGCCATTCTTGTGGAGGTTAATCGGCTACTCTCCGAAAAGGAAAAGAAATCTGAAACTCTAACTAAGGGTCAGAAAATAGTAATGGACTCTTGGAAATCATTGAAGAATAAGACAAAGGTATTTGAAACAATACCGTTGGTCTATGCGCTTTCAGATAAACAAGAATTATCTGCAAATGATTTTATGTCTTTGCTGGATAAAAATTACGATTGGGATACCGAAGGTAGTCAATGGCTAAAAACTCTGTTGAAGAAGATAAACTATGACAAGGATGCATACAATACATTTTTGCAAGTAGTTGTTGGGACCGCAATAAATTTATCAAAGCCATCATTGAAAGACATATATGGTGGAAGAAAAATAGATGGCTTCATTCACGGTAGTATCAACAAATTCTATGCATCACTTAAAAAGAACTCAAAGCATAGTCAAGAAAGTAAAACATTCACCGCGGACGTTGTATTGATATGGGGACCCCAAAGTGCATACAAGATAAACAAGATTGTAGATGGTGATCTACTCAAAAAATTGAAGGCCGATAAGAATTCATTGGTTACACTGGCCGATGGAAAGACTGTCATAGCCTGTGTTAGTTTAAAAGCATTGCAAGGTAGAGTAGGTAAAGTCACCTCGATATTTGCGTCAATGGTGGGTGAATCAAATAACAAAGACTTTATCGGTGAAGGAATTTTAGATGCCATAAAAAATGCAGCCGAAAGTGCTGGTGAGTTTGCAAAAGATCTAATTGATAAGGTAAAAGAAGGATACAAAAAATTCACAGATTGGATAAAGAATGTAACCTCTTTGGTGAAAAGTGTATTTACACCATCAAACCCAGAAGTATTAAATGCAGAAGCAAAGAATATTGAAATTGTATCCGATGCCAATGAACTACTTAAAGAGTTTGATCAACTCGTGGTGGATCATTATAATCAAATTGGAAAACCACTAACCGAAGCTTCAGAGAATGAACCAATAGAAATAACAACTTGTTTCAGAGATCAAGTAATCAAGTGGTATGATAAGTTTGATCGAGATAGTAAAAAGTATAATGAAGTGTTTAGAAATTTCGCTCAGAAAGCATCTAAGTATTCTAACACAAACTTCTTCAGAATAAGCTTCACCGCACTTGACGATACAAAAAAAGAGTTTAATCAAGAGATGAAAAGGGTAGAGTCTTTTGTGAAGAAGATTCAATCTGCAAAAGAGGCACCAACCGATTCTAAAAGAAAGACGTGTCAAACTTTGATTCAATCAAATAAGCCAGTCACAATAACAAGATCTGAATTGAAACTAATATTGATGTCAAATGCAAACTTCATAGCCATTCAAATATTGAATACTCTAGTTGACCAGTATCTATCAAAATCTAAAAAACTCAATACAAAAGAATCCATGCAGAGCTTAATATCGTTTTCAACAAAGTTAAATGCGGAAGCAATCTTTGGTGGTGCATTAGAAGTTCCGTTAATAAAATACGATGGAACTAAAATCATACGATATGGGTCAAGAGATGCATACGAAAAAAACCACTCGGCTAAGCTCGTGGAATATTTTAACTCTGTAAAGACACTACCCATCATTGGTATTAAGATATATCCACCGGAATCAAAAGAAGTCAAAGGACAAAAATCATCTTACTACAGTATCATAATGTATTCGATTTCAGATTACAATATGCAACAAACTGGAAAGGTATCTGATTCTGATTTTATCTACAATGTTGTTAGTTTCAAATGTAACAGTGGTTCTTCATTTGCCTTTACAGTTGAAAGTGATACAACAACCACAGGTGATAAAATTGTTGTTGCATTGAAATCAGATAAAGAAGTTTCCTTATAGTAGGTGATATGCTAGAATCGTTTTGGAATAGTTTGGAAGTCGAGGACTTATCTGATTTAGGATACACACAGAACATACCGTATCCAAATGAAGATCAAAAAGATTCGGTAATGGGAAAGATAGATTGGG
>Ga0208161_1000500_pt1 | contig 22385 bp, 33 predicted proteins | sample CB_VirMetaG_3_FD_184538 | JGI IMG/M metagenome (GOLD analysis project Ga0208161, IMG submission 184538) | Freshwater to marine saline gradient viral communities from Chesapeake Bay - CB_1508_1S Viral MetaG (SPAdes) (version 4) | ecosystem: Environmental > Aquatic > Marine > Coastal | place: USA...
TATATTTTTGTCTATCAGATGCGTGTTCTATTATCCATTGTTGATTAATTTCTATTGCTGTTTTAAATATATCTTTTTCATTATCAGATAATTCTTTTAAATGTAAAACTGAACCTCTATTTGCCAAAATAGATGTCCAAGTTTTTTCATTGTTAATTCCTTTTTTATCTAATAATTTTTCTAAATATTTATTTTTAACTAAGAATGAACCAGACATAGTTTTTTGTACATAAGCGTTTGCTCTGTATGGTTCGATAGATGGAGAAGTTGTACCACAAATAATAGAACTAGAAGCGTTAGGTGCTACTGCTAATAAGTGTGCATTACGCAAACCAGTACCTTCCATATCAGGAGCTTCACCTCTTTTAATTGCTAGTCTTTTACTTTCTTCTACTGCTTGCTCTTTAATACTTTTAAACATTTTTATATTTAATGACTTAGCTAAAGCACCTTCAAAAGCAATTCCTTTAGATTGTAAGTATGCGTGAAAACCCATAGCACCTAAACCTAAACTTCTTTCATTGTTGGCACTAAACCTTGCTCTAAACAATTCATTTGGTGCTTTGTCAATAAAGTATTGTAATACATTATCTAAATATCTTATTAAGTCTGGTATAAATAAAGTATCGTTTTTCCATTCATCATATTTTTCTAAATTTACAGAAGACAAACAACAGACTGCTGTTCTATTTTCATCAGTTGCTAATGTTATTTCAGAACATAAATTAGAATGATGTACTTTTAATCCTAATCTTTTTTGTGTCTCAGGCAATGCTTCATTGATTGTATCTATAAATGAAACATAAGGCTCACCAGTGGCAACTCTTGTCTCTAATATCTTTAGCCACAAATTTCTAGCTGATATTGTTCTCACTACTTTTTTTGTATGCGGGTCAATCAAATTCCAAGTGTCATCATATGTTGGTTCTTTAATACAGTTATCAATTAACTGCATAAAGTCATCTGATATGTTTACACCGTGATGTAAGTTTAAACATTTTCTATGAACATCACCACCACTAGGTTTTCTCATTTCTAAAAACTCTATTATCTCTGGATGAGATATATCCATATAAGCGGCATAACTACCACGTCTTGTTTTACCTTGAGAGAAAGCAAGTATCTCACTATCAACTACGTGAAGAAAAGGAATTGAACCTGATGATTGTGAGCCACCAGAAGTTTGTGTTCCATCACTTCTAATATGTCCCCAGTAACCACCAATGCCACCACCAACAGAAGCAAGCCAAGCGTTCTCTGTGTAGTGTCCTGTTAATCCTTCTCTGCTATCACCAACATAATTTAAGAAACAAGATATTGGCATACCTCTTTTACTTCCGGCGTTAGACAAAACAGGCGTTGAATACATAAACCAAAGTTTAGATGCATAATCATAAATTCGTTGTGCCATTTCTTCATTGTCAGAAAATGCTTTAGCCGCTCTCATAAAACCATCTTGCGGTGATGTTTCTTCAGATAATAAATATCTGTCTTTTAATGTTGTCTTACCAAAATCAGTAAGTAATTCATCTCTTTCATAATTTATCATAGGAACTTCACTTCTATAAAATTTGCTCTATCTAAAGTTAAATAATTAATTGCTATAGGTTCAAATTCTTCTAACGCATCAAATACAGTTTGTTTGTTTAAAGAACCACAAGTGTAAACATCTAATTGAACAACCGCCGGAGCATCTTCATCCCAAGAATGAAAAGCAATGTGTGATGTTTCAATACATTGAACACAAGTCAATCCTTTGTTACCTTTTTTATTTACATACACAGCAACAGTATCTCCTAATGGTTTCATATTAATATTTTTTACTAATTTTTGAATCCATTTTTTAATAAATTCTACATCTGTTGGTGGGGTTTTTACAGTTGCTCTTATAATAATATGTTTATGTTCTAACATTCTTTAGTTCTTTCTCAATTATAAAATTAATATATTGTTTTGCTTTTTTTAAATCTTCAACACCACCTTTTTTACGCCAGCGTGTTATGTATTTAATAACATTACCTTCACAAAAATTTAAATTATTTGATATAATATAATCAATAGGTTCTATTTTATTCTGTGCATAGTGTGGCGGTTGCTTAATTAAATCTGCCATAGTTTTACTTTTCCTGTTTTTTTATTGTATTCTCCGTGTCTTAGAATACGTGCAACTCTAGCTTGTTGTAAAGCTTCAGCTTCAGTATATCCTTTTTCAACGTAAATCTTTTTAACAATTTTCCATAAGTCTAAAAGGGGAACGTTAGTATATTTCTGAATTAGTTTCTCAGCAGTTTTAATACCAACACCTTCAATACCATCATAACCATCAACTTTATCACCAGTTAATGTTTGTATCATAAACCAATAGTCTGCCATTCTTTGTGATATGTTTTGAACATTAAGACCATCAACAGATAAATTACAAGGAACAGTTTTTAAATCCTTATCTATACTAACAACAATACGTTCTTCATCAGTAGGTTCAGTTGACATAATACCTAAAATATCATCAGCTTCTAAGTTTTTCCACACAACACCATTATGTTTTTTAATTACATAATCACGCAATGCTTTTAATGTCATTGGTTTACGTTTGTCTTTTCTATTACTTTTGTAAGTAGGAAGTATTTCTTTTCTAAAATTATTAGTATCTGTCAATGCAACAATATAATCGTCTGCATTTAAACTAGCTCCTAAATCATCTATAACTAAATCAACATCTGCTTTACAAATGTTTTCATCACAATGTAATGTCCAAAGTCCATCACCCCAATGTGTGTCAACTTCATTATTAAGTGCTATCTTATATAATAAAATATCACCATCTATTAATAATACTTTTTTCTTTTGCATATTTTTATCCTATATATTAAATGTTAATAAATCTTCTTTAGGAATTATGTGTCCTTTAGAACTCCAGTTATCACCACCAATTTTGATGGGATATTTAACCATAAGTTTTTTAAGATGGTCAGTGGGTATGATTACCCAAACTTGATTTTCTCTCTCAGGTTTATACAAACATATTGCATAGTTTTTTGAATCTGTATTATATATGCCAGATACTTTTCCTCTGCTTTCAGTTTCAATATATACATTACCTGTCTTTATACATAACCTATCAGACTTACATTCTATCTTACCCTCTATTGCTTTTAAAAATTCATTTTCACAGTCTTTTCCAAACTGTAAATCTAAATCAAAACGAGGTTGTGCTTTAGTGCGTTTCACTCCAATTGTCTCCTATTTTATATTCACCAGTTAATGGAAGTCTTATATTAAAATATTCACCAGTGTCTTTTATTGCTTTTATGGCTAACTGCCCTACTTCTTCAGCATCTTTTTCAAGACACTCTACTTGTATTTCATCGTGCACCCAGACAACTTGTTGAGCTTCAGGGATTTTTTTAATTACTTTATCAAATTCAACAAGCCATCTTTTACAAACTAATGCGCCTGAACTTTGTAATAAAGTATTTAAAGCGGCGTGAGCTGAACGAACTTTAACTCGTCTTTTATCAAGACCAATTAAATACCCTCTCTCAGACGCTTGTTGTACATTCTCAATTAACCTACTTAATGCAGGTAAATTATTTAAGAATCTTTTTTTAATTTTAGATGCTTCAGCAACTGTTTTGTTTGTAACTTCCGCAATCTTTTTAACACCACCACCATATAAAAAACAGTAGTAAAATCTTTTGGCTAAGTCTCTATTGTCTAACCCTGCTAAAGTCTGTGTTTCAGTGTGGATATCGCCATCCAAGACTACTTTTGCATAGTTGCCATTATCATACTTAGCCATATAGTGAGCCAACATTCTCACTTCTAAACCTGAGACATCAATGCCTACAAGTTTTTTACCTATTGGAACTGTAAATAACTTTCTACATTCTTTGCCATAAGGTACAGACACGCTTGGTATCTGTGCCATATTAGGATATGAATGAGTTGCCCTTGCAGTCACTGTTGAATTAGTATTACAAGTGCCGTGTATTCTATTATTTTTTTCGTGTTTCAACCAAGCTTGTGCTCCGGTTGCAAGTTGTCCAATTCTTTTATCTAATAAAAAATGCTCACACAATATTTGTGCAGGTGGATAAGATAAACTTTCTAATATAGTTTCATCTAGTTTAGGCTTACCATCATCAGTATAAATTGTAGGTTTCCAATTATACATTTTAATTAATCTATCTGCTATGTGCTGTCTGCTTGAAGGATTAAACACAACAGTTTTTTCTTTATAATATATTTCACCTTTAACATAACCTTTTGCTTTGTTATTTACTTTAGGTACAAATGGTATACGTTCAATTTTAGGTGGGAATATTTCTTGAAGTTTATTTTCAAGCTCAAGTCTTCTGCTATTTAATTTTGAATATAATTTTTTAGCTTCATCAGTATTAAAACTAAAACCATATACTTCTTGTTTATAAATTAATTGTGCAACACTATGTTCTAAATCCATAGCTTGTTGTGAATACTTAATATCTTCAATCATCTTATAAAGATTATAAGTTACCTCAACATCTTGTTGACAATACTCTAACATCTCAGGTGTATAATTTTTCCAGTCAGTATCAAACTCAGCTTTGTAATTACCTATTCTATTACCCCAAGCTTTTAAACTATGTCTTCCAATACAATCTCTAGGAAAATCTTTACGTTGAAAATCTTTTTCTTTTACATCTGGAAATAACAATCTTGTTGCTACAAGTGTGTCAAAAATTTTTCCCTTAAAATCAAAGGCAGGATATAATTTTTTAATTACTGGTATATCAAATTTAATAATGTTATGACCAACAATTAATTCAGCTTTAGATAATTTATTTAAAGCATCTTCTTTACGAAGAAGTAACATTTCATTTGTGTTTATATCTTTTAAAACAATACAATGTATTTGTGTTACATCATCTAACAACCCATCTGTTTCTATATCAAATATATATTTCATATTTTTATTACTTTCGTTTTTACTATATTAACCGTAGGAATTGTTGTGACGTTACCAACGTCAGCAACTGTTTCATCATCTGAAAAATTTATATCAGCACAAATTATATGTACTTCTTTATTCTTTTTTATTAACCATCCTGATGAAACGCAAATTGTTGGCGTTCCTAATTTAGCCATTTGTAAACTTGACCATTCAGAATCACTCACTGTATCTATCCACCAACACATAACAAATTTAGCGTTAAGTGTTTTTTTATTTATAACAGGTAATTTCATTTAATGTATATGTTTGTGTAATTTAACATCAACGTTCCAAGCCGCTTCTTCACCATTAAGAGCCAAGCCCATTAAGGCTTCTTGTAATAATGATGCAGAATTTTCTAAAGCAACGTGTAATGTTACAGGTTTGTTTTGTCTTTTAGCATTTTCAACTGCTGATAAAACATAGAAAGTCCAAGAGATAGCAGTAATATTTTTGCTATCAATTTTTTTCTTTTTAATTATTTTAGAAGTCATCAATTGTTTCTGCTTGTACTTCAGACAAACAACCAGTTTCTAAATCATAACGTAAACTACAAGCTTTACCAGTCTCACCACTAAATCTATTTTTTAATACATTTACTTGTGCAATATTATTTTCAGCTTGCAAATCTCTTGATAATCCAAGAACCATATCAGATAGCTGTGCTATACTTTGACTGCCTCTAAGACTATTCATAGATACTTGCAAACCATCTTCATAACCTTTGTTACCATCTTTAGTTCTTGATAAATGTGATACAAGTATTAAACCAATACCAGTTTCTTCAACTAATGTTCTAAGTTTAGCTACAAAATAATCTATTAATTTACGTTCATCATTTGTATTAGCATCACCTAATGCAGACAAAGCCATATGCAAATGGTCAAGTATTACATAATCAACACTACAAGCTTTAGCCATATATCTAATTTTAGATAATAAATTGTCAGCAACTGTGCTTCCAAAATGATTATATAAATAAAATTTACCGCTACCAATTGTAGAGTTAAAAGTTTCTTTTAATTCTTTTTCAGTAACACCTTCTCTAGTTAGGTGTAATGGTTTCTTTAATTCAACACCCATAATGCCAAGAGCACTACGTTTAATACTTTCTTCTAAAGCAATGTATCCAACAGTATAATTATTTTTTAATAAATGTAATGCTACGTGCCTACAAAAACTAGATTTACCTACGCCACTACCTGCTGTAATAGTAACTAACTCACCTTTTCTTAAACCGTGTGTTTTAATATTTAAACATTCAAATGGGTAAGGTACTGTAATTTGTTTATCTTCTTTTTGTATTTCATCCCACAAATCAGAGCCCAATACTATTCCATCAGGTCTGTAAGCTTTACTAGCCCAAATACAATCAGTAAGTTCTTTTGTTTTATTTGCTAATAACATTTCGTTAGCATCTTTTAATGGTAACGTACAAATTTTAGCTTTGTTTGGTGAAAATAATTTAGCACATTCTAATGCCGCTTTTTGTCCGTGTTCATCTTGGTCAAAACAAAACACAACACTTTCATAACTCTCTAACCATTCAAGTTCTTTTTGAATATCTTTTTTTGCACCCTGTGCACCAGACTTTATACTTACTACTGGAAATTTATTTTGATTGACACGAGAAATTGATAAAGCATCTATTTCACCTTCAGTTATGATAATCATTTTACCACCATCACGCCATAGATGCTGTCCAAATAATCCTGATTGTCTTGCATCACCTAACCATTGAAAAGTTTTATCAGGGTATCTTAATTTTTGTGCTACAAGTTCTTTATCTTTGTTATAGTAATTTGCTATTTGACAAGGTCTGCCAAACCAAGCGCCAGTTTGATAATTAAATTTTTGCGCTGTATTAAAATCAATATTTCTTTTTGATAATGCTGTTACATTACCAGAAATAAAATCTTTACTTACTTCGTTTGTTTGTTTCAAATCTTCTACTCCTTTTTTTAATGTGTTACAAGAAAAACAAAAACTATGCCCATCATCATAGATAGAATTAGCGTCACTAGAATTGCACTCATCACAATGTGTGTGATATAAAAAGTTACTTTCAGTTTTATCCATAAAATTTTTTGCCTAAATATTTTGAGTTTAGCTTACTGAATATGAGCACACACTCAGTAAGCAACAAACAAACTATGTCAACAATTCTTTTACATCAAATTGAGGACATAATGAGTTAGCCACATCTCTGTGACCAACAACTTTAACATCTTTGTAATTGGCTTTTAAAACATCTATGAGTTTAACTAAACTATCATATTGTTTGAAAGTAAAATTACAATCTGGTTGTCCATTAACATTTTGTCCACCAACTAAACAAATGCCAATGGAATTTTTATTAGACAAGGCAACATCTGTTTCAATATGTGCGCCTGCAATCATTATGTCTCGACCATCCTGTATAGAACCGTCTCTTTTTATGACTTTATGAAAAGCGCACGAGAATAAACCTTCTTTTCTATGTTGCTTGTCTAAATCTTTAACATCTAAATTTTGTTTTGGATTTGTATTAGTTGAATGAACAACAATGTACTTTGTTTCTTTTCTTATATTGTTCATAACCATCCTTCAGGAACGTGCCTGTCTGCATATTTAAATCCATACTTATCACACCACATACCGTATGTAGTATTTGATTTTTTACTTATTCTAGTTTTTGAATTGCTAAATATAATTCTAATATCTAAATCAGGATGCTGTTCTTTTATAAGACGCATTTTCTGACGGTCTTGAGAAGTAAAGTAACCTTTAGTCTCAATGTAAATATTATTTTTAATTAAATAAAAATCAGGTGTGTAAGTATGTATTTTTTGTGGTTTAACGTAACTTAATTTTAGTTTTTCAAATTTATATTCAATTTGTTTAGTGTCAAGTTCAGAAGCAATTGCTTCTTCTAAACCTGACCTAAAACCGTGACGCAAACCAACTTGATTAGAAGTCAGCTTCTGCTTTTTCTTCTTGTACCACATTTGTGTTTGCACTTTCTGGCGCTGTATATCCGCCTTCAACATTGTTAAAGCCGTAACCTTCAGCATTGCCAGAACCACCCTCAACTAGCTTAGTTATTTGCACTGCTCTTAATCTCAGACTTACGCCTGCGCCTGCCATTGCAGTGAACCAGTGAACTAACTCAGCACTAACTTTCATCTCACTTCCAGACCAAACGTTAGTATCAATTAAAGGTTTACCAGAACTATCAAATATTGCTACTTTAAATGGAATTACTTTTCCATCTTTAGCAATTATTTGTGCTTTTCTTTTAAATTTGAAAATAACATTTCCAGTTGGAACATTTTTTTCATCCATTTCTTCTTCATATGGTGGATTAGCACGTTTAATAGTTTTGCCTTTATTTTTTTCTTTAGCAATTTTTAAACTAGCTTCCATCTCAGCGTTAATCTGTTTGATTAATGGCTGTGCCTTATCAAATGGAACGATAAGATTTACTTTGTAATGACCATCAGTATCAAATTTAGTATCTGGTTGTGTTAACCAAGCATACTGACTAATACCTTCAGGGCTTACAATCTTTACATAATTGTTTTTTGACATTTTATATTTCTCCGTTTAGCTTTTTCATTTAGTGTTTCTCCATTCTACTACGGGTACTTTAATGCTTACGCAAAAAAGAACTCACTGACCCGCAATTTTTCTATATCTAAATCACCTTTGGCGGGTACTTCAGGTAATTTACTGTGTAACTCAACAGGTAATTGTTTAAGAACATCATTCCTGAAATTTTCAAGAATATCAAATTCAGTAAACATTTTAATAAATGCTTCTCTAATACATTTATTAAGTGTTTCAACATCACCTGCGGTTGTGCCAAATGAATCGTGAACATTACAAAAGTTTGTAATACCATTTTTATATGCTATGTTAACTGTACTCATCATAGCGGCACTATCCACTGAGTGGACAAGATTAGGAGCCACTCCATTTCCCATTCTTAACTTATCCGTTAAATCAGTCTCAATGTTAATTCTAGGTTTAATAACTTCACCCATCAACATAGCTTTAACTCTTTTAGATTTCATTTCCGGATATGACTGATAAACTGGAAAACCAACAGGCGTAACCCAATGCACGGGTAATTGTTCTTTAGCAACTATCCGAGCAATTGTTTGAAGGTAATCCATCCCAATTCTAGCTGATTTTAAATTATCACCTATACTGTCCCAAATGACACTTGCTAGGTAACTAGCAGGTTTAAATATTTCATCTTGAAAGGGATGGTTTTCACCTTTGTCTTTACGTTTTGTTAAATCTTCAATAACGAAGTCAGTACAAGAATATCTTGTTGAACCATAACAAATGGTCATAATACTTCTTTTAGTCGTTGAACGTTTAACACCGTAGTCTAACCACAACTGAGCAAAAGGTTTATTTTCTTTTGCATCTAGTTTTAGTTTGTCAGTAACAGCATCAGCAACCAATTGATAAATGTCTTGTGGTTTATCAGTTGGCAATAAGTTAACTAACTTACCGGCTTTACTGTCTTTTAACATTAAAGAATAAATTTGAAGACCATTACAAGACCCATCAACGTTAACAGGTATCTTAGAAATAAATCCAAAACCTTCTTCTTTAAATCTTTTCCATTCATCACAAAATGCTAAAAATTGAAAAGGATTAGAAGCTTCTTCCCATTGTCTATTTGACATAGGGTCTTCAGCACATTTAATAATCCAACTTTCATTATTATTAGTCCAAGCAACACGGTCATCAAATGATATTTTATCTTCACCGTACATATTAGCACCGTGAATAGACAACCAATAGTCACCTTTGTTTTCTTTTGTGATTGCTTTGCCATTTGAAAATGACAACAACGCTTTGGCACCACCAATAGATTGATAGTTTAAAAACGCCGGCACTGCATAAGCTCTACCTCTAAAATCTAATTGCAACGGAAAATATAAAGTTGCATAGTTTTTAAATTTTTGAGCTAACCAAATAATTTTAGCATACAGTAAACGTTTAGAAAACATTCTTGCATTTTCTGTGTGCGCCACAACAGCTTTTTTCTTCCAAGCTCTACGACTATCAACATTCGTTTCAATATCGTGTGGTTTATTTGGAATATCATAATTAGTGTTTGGCGGCATACCACCAACAGCTAACCCTTTGTCCCAAGCTTCTTGCATTACAGATAAAATAAAATTATTTATCTTAAATGGTGTTGCTTGCATTGTGTTAACAGCATTGTAAACTTCAGGCATATCAAAGTTTTCTAATTCTTTTTTAAACAATTTATTTTTTTGTTTAACCAAGTCTAACTCTGGTAATTCTTTAGTCCAATAACCACCACCAACAACTGTGCTCCATAACTTTGGCGGCATAACTGTGGGCAAATACTCAGGATTAAGTAATTCATTAAAACTATTTCTATTCTTAATCCATTCTCTAGTAGTTTCTGTTTGTTTTATTATTTTAGCTTTTTTATGTTTTACAGTTTCAGTTCCAATTTCAATTAAACCTGTAGCATAAATCATAAGCTCAACTAAACGTAAACCAACGTGCAACTTAACAGGTGTTGTCCATTCTTCCCATTTCATTACTGCATCACGTTTAGCGCTTTCTCTTAGTTTTCTTCTTTTGTAAGTATAATTAAAACTACGCTTATCTAAATCTTGTTTTACAGTTTGGTATAAATCAGGATTTAAAAACTTAAAATTTCTAAGCGATATTTCAGTTTCAACTTTACCACCCAATGATATGCACGTTGCAGTCAATGGTTTATATTGTGTTATTGTATTGATTATGTGTTTTCCAGTGATTAAAGCCAATATTTCAGGTTCTACTTCACACATTTTTAGGAAAGCAATAGATGGTTTACCTATTGTTTTTTCGGATTGTTCTTGTATCCATTCAGCAATAGCTTTTGCCAAAGGTCTTATAGTGTTTGCTACCATTACTTTTCCGTAGCTTGTAACACTTTCTTCTTCTCGTTCTATATGAGATTGTAAACGTTTATTAGTCCTATTAGAACCTAATTTACGCATCTCTTTTTCGTGCTCTACTTCATCAGCATAAGTAGGCATACTCTCAATCATTCTTGCCATTTAACTAACTCCTTTAAATTTATGGGTTATGTTTTGTATATCTACTACGGGTACCTTAGTACGCAACAACAAAAATAATTAAGACAATAAATACCAATAATATGTATTTTATAATCCTAATGTATTTTTGATGTATTATTTTACCAAACAATATCATTAATTTACCTCAGTTATTAAATTACCATCTAAATCATATCTTATATCATAACGATTAAATAAGTCTGGATTAGGCATTTCTCTTTCTTTTTTACAATCTTTACAAAAACAATCGTGAGCAAATCCCACAATTTCTTTTAAATTACCATTTTCATTTCTGTAAAAAAGATAATCTAATTGACTTGTTTTTTCTATTACACCTTTTTTAACAAGTCTTTTTGCTAATGTTTTAATGTTTATCATTTTTATTATATTCCTTTATTTGTTTGATTTGTTTTGCCGTCAAGTCAACAGCTTGACTAAACGGATTATAGTTATTTTTTTTCTTTTCTATGTAATCAGAGTATTTTTCAGACACTAAAAACAATAGAGCGCAAACAATACTTCCTACAAGTAAAATTTGCAATTCAAGTGATATGTCAATTATTAAACTTATTATACCACTCATATTAGGTTCAATCATAATTATCCTTTTGTTAAATGATTATAACAGACTAAGCGGCAACTACGCCGCCTAGTTTCGACTATTAAAGTCTCATCAGTGTTATTATTTTTGATATTCGTGTTGATTTATAATTACATTAAATTCAACAGTGCAACCATCGTGTGCTTCCATAATTTCTTCTAATAATGGAATAAATTGCCTATGTTGCAATCCTTCATTTGAACCAATAGTTACTTTGCCAACATCTTTGTCATACTTATCTTTTTTATCGTTGTATTTTTCGCCTTTTACTTCAATGAAGTATTTATCTATATACATATTATTTACCTTTTATTATTTTTTGTTTTAACTGTTCAAACTTAGCTTCTTCTTCAGCTTTTTTAATTTCAGCTTTAAAATAGCTACGCTCATTATTTACATCTACATCAACAGGCGGTTGACACGGTAAACCAGAATTATCAAACCATTTACCCGTACTTGTCAGATAATATTTAGATTTAACTTTTTTGATTTTACAGCTATCAATCTCGCCGTCTGGTCTAACAAGATAAACAGATTTGTTTACATTCATATATAAACGCTCAATCCATTTATCATTGATAAAATTAGATGCAACATTATTTAAAACAGCCATTAGTGACCTGCCTTAGTGTAACCGTTATTAAGTAACAAACGTTGTTTTAGTCTGTTATTTCTAAAAACAGTTTCATCTTCTTCCACTTTTTTACGCAAAAAATTATATAAAATTTTATATATAATATTCATTGTTGTGCTCCGTTGTTTGTTTGTTTAAGCTTTCTGAGCTCATCAGTTACGGCAAAACCGTAAGACAATACGCCGTCTAGTCATTAACAGCGTATTGTTTCGCTCTATTATTTTTTAATTATTAAATGTTTAAGAAAATAATATAACCTTTGTAATTGATATCCTAAATAGCTTTCATTTTCTAATCTTAATAAATGGTGACTATCTGTTTTGGTCATTTCTTCCCATTGTCTTTTACTTATCATTTTTGCAACGCTCCGTTTATTGATTTAAATTTATAAGTTTATACAAACCATCTTTTATTTTTTTTCTAGTGGTTGCAGTATTTTCATTTAAAAATAAACTTCTATATTTTGAAGTAGTCCTTGAATAGTTCCAAGTTTCAACATCTAAAAAAATACCGTCAAAATTCTTTTTAACTATTATTGAGTTGTAACTTTGAAAAAAAGTGTTGCCATTATCATCATTTATTACAAATTGATTTGCAACAGGATTACCAGTTTTAGGGCTTAACATATTTTTCACATTCATTTTTATTCTCCGTTTTTGTTGTTTGTTTGTATTTAAAAGTTGCATATTTGTAGATATACTCTTAACGAGATAATGAGTTTCTTTTCCCAACATATGCAACAGACCAAGCGGCAAATCTGCGCCGCTCAGTTTCGGTTAATAAAACCTCATCAGTGTTACTTTAAATTTATAATTTTTGCTTTATTGTTTAAAGATAAAAAAACAGCTTCCTGTTTTGAGAGCTTACCATACTTAACAATTAATTCTTTAATAAATTTTTTGTTTTTAGAAGTATTTTTGTAAGCTATTTGAATAATAGAAATAGGCTCATCATACAATTTGCCTTTGTCACTAATCCAAGCGCCGTTTCCGTCAGATATGGTACAACCGCCAAACTTTTTACAAATTTCTTTTTTTAGCATTGTAGGCGTTGTTAATTTATAACCTTGATTATCATATTTAGGAAACATTATTTGTGCTATATCCATTTTATACCTCATTTAGTTTGTTTGTTTTTTGGCGGGTATACCTCTGCCCGCCGCAGAGAATTACAGAGTATATTTTAGAGGTCGCAATTAAACCTCTGGTATCTTCGAAATTAACCCCACGAAGAAATACGAGAACGAGGGCTTTGGTCAATCCTAGTGCGGTTCAACTGTCCGAAAACATTGCTACTTATCTAGGGTTCCTCTATCGCCTTTGACCGTTGTCTGTTTCGCAGTTACTTTCTGCTCATCAGTCATAGAAAAACTATGATACAAACAACTAACCAACCTACTACGCTTGCAGAGCGTCCGCCTTTGGCTTGCGAGGGTTTCCCATACACTTTAAAGACAACTAGCCCAGATTAAGCCTATTAACTGTAGGCGTGACCGTGTATGGCTCTATATTTTTTTATGGTTTAAAGTTTTAAAAAATAAACAAAAAATAAACTATAAGCCTTATTTCATAGTTAAAAGCCAATGTCAACAGCAAAAACAAAATAATTGCTATGTGCGTCAAAATGTGCCAATTTAGAAAAAAACAGGCATATCTTTGTATATTGTCTTTATTACTATTACTTTAATAAATAAGTAAGTGAGCATAACTTTAATACTACCCTAAGTAGTACCCTAAGTAGTACCCTAAGTAGTACCCTAAGTAGTACCCTAAGTAGTACCCTAAGTATTACCCTAAATAATACTTACTACTACTATTACTCTATACTATATACCTGTAAAGCCTGTTTATACTAATACGGGTACTTTAATTAAAAATTTAATGTGTGGCTCAAGGTTAGTTTAAAGTGTTCTATGTGTCTCTATGTGTCTCTATGTGTCATTAAAGGCTATGTGTACGCCTGTTCCTTAAACTAAAAAAACAGACTAGCTCACGCACGCAACAAAACATTTTTGCACGCCCGCCGCCGCAGTGAGCCCTTAGTTACCCATTAAGTGTGGCTTTTAGGTCACATTATGTGTGCCTATGGGTACATCAACGCCGGAAAAAGTGAAGATATACGGGGGAAACTCGGTGTCGTCATATACGATATACCCCCTCAGAATTTTCTACTAAATATTTAGGTACCCGTATAAGATATAAGCAAGGGTTAACAGGTATAACTATGTTTACTTACTTATACTTAACATCAAATTAGACAACCTAACAGCTCTATCTGGTGTTTGTTTAGCCCATTTACTATCTAACATTTCTTTAGATGCGCCTGCATAGTCTTTATTATTAATCAACTTTAACGTGTTTTTAAATTTAGACACACCTTCAGAACCCATTTGATATACCATTTCGGTTACTATACCTAGTGCTACTGGGTCTGTATTGTCTTTATCAACTAACTTACTAGCACTTTCAAATGACTTTCTAAAGTCTTGTTCAAATATTTGCTCCCAGCCTTCTTTAGTATCTGGTGCAACTTCTCCTTCTAACATACGGTGACCATAACCACCTGTTTTAAAATCTTCTTTAATATATTTACCATCAACATCATTATATGCTAAATTATAAGTATTAAGTTTAAAACCTTCGTGTTTTTTAATACGTTTAGCAACAGCTTGCATATGTGGGTAATCTTTGTAAATGTCCATATTATATAAATCTATCCTCTTGTGGTTCTTTTCCAATTGCTGATTCCATAAACTTTTCAAGTTCTCTGTCAAGCAAATCTTCTTTGTGTTGGTTATATGATAAGACTTGGTCTCTGTCCATACGTTCAACCCAATAATTAGCGGCAATAGCCAAAGCATCAATTTGGTCATCGTGTCTTAGAGCTCCTTTGTCTCTAGTTATCCTAGTCATCTGTCTAAACAACTGATGGTCAGGTTCTAGTTTAAAGTCTTCTTTAATAAGTAAATCATCAACAACCAATCTATGGCTGTTCATAATAGGTTCTAATGTATCAATGATACGCTTTTCTTTTTGAATATTATGTCTTACTTCTTCTATTTCACAAGGATGTATCTTAGCCATTACAGGTTTTAATAACTGTGTAGCCATACCATCACCAAAGTTACTCTCAATTACAACATAGTTAACATCTTGTTCTCTAGCAATATGAGCTAATCTAGCCATAGTATCTTCGCTATAACCACCTTCTAAAGCTCCTATAGCAGTCAAATAAAGCACTCCGTGAAGCATTTTGAGCACCGCATACGCTGTTTTGTCTTCCCCACGACCAGAAGGGTCAATAGACATAACAGAACCCTCAAAAGGCGTAAACTCAGGACTTATATGCATTGGTGCTACATAATAATCGCCTTTTAAACCTACGTTTGGTATATCAGGGTCAATGCCTTTTATTTGTTCTACACCGGAAGCCCATTGTAATTTAGCTGGTGCTTCCTTCCAAGTTGAAGAACCTGATAACACAATTAAATCGTTTAATTTTAAAGGATACCTGTTTGCATCAGACATTGTTGTGTCTAACATAAACTGTAAGTTAAATCCAGAACGACCATAAGATGACATACGTTCTAATAAGTCAACTTCATCAAATCTTCTAGGGTCTGTTGGTTTACCTTCTTTATCTGTAATCTCTGCAATCATAGGCGCTATCTTATGCCCATAGCTTATCAATTGTGCCTTAGTAGGATATAATGCTGTCCATATTTTAGTTTTAAAACCACGTTCTTCTAAATCATTATACAATGACATTTCTGTTTGTGGTGTTCCTAAAAATATAATACGACCTACTTCAGGTTTAATAATCGCATCAAATTCTTTTACTGTCTCACCTAATCTGTCTCTCATTAATTGAGTTTGTGAGTTGTTAGCAGATTCTACGTCATCCGCAATAATTAAGTCTGCTCGTGAACCTGTTAATTGACCTGTGATACCCATAGACTTAACTGAAGGTGCGTGTGATGCGGTAGCTGGTGCTACGTCAAACGATACCTTAGAATGTCTTTGATTATCTTTAGGTTGTAAATGTTTTAATATTGGCATTTCACCAATTAATCTTTGTGTAAATGTACTGAAATCATCAGCCCTGCTTTTAGATGCAGATACTACAAGGATGTTACGTTGTGGGTTTAATAATAATTGATGACAAACAAATGCTGAAGTAATCCAAGATTTACCTACACCCCTAAAAGCTTGAATTACAAGTCTTTTATCTTTAGACTGTAAGTAATCAGCTATATCATATTGTATAGGTGTTGGCTCTGGAAGATTTAAATGCTTCCAACAAAGATACAAAAAGTTTTTAAAATTTTTAAGTTTACTATTCATTTATATCAAAAGGAACGTCTTCTAGTATATTTTCAGGTTTCTTTTGTAAACTATCTGTACTATATGTTTTACAAACCTCTAAACATACTTTCATTTCTGAAGCTGTTAATTCTTGACCTGATTTTAATTTTGTATAAGCGTGTCTAACTAACAATTGAGGCAACTCTTTAATAATTTGGTCTAAATTATTTTTATCTTCCTTGTCCTCTGTACTTTTTACGTTGTTGTTTTTTATTTGGTCGTTTTGCATTTCTTCCTTTTCTTTTTTTAGGCTTTTGTCTCGGTTCAAAATGTAAAAATTTTTGTTTAGCCATCTATTTTCTCCAATACTCAGTTACTTGTTTCCACTCACATTCTTCGTTTTCTTGATTGTAATCGTATTCTTGAAAAGAACCTTCGTTAATGAATTCCATTTACTTAGCATTTCATACTTATTTTTTATCGTTACCTCTAAATATCTGAGTTCCTTTTATTCCATAAATACTTGCAACTACTAATATCCATAAATTTGTAAACCAACTTGGTAATTGTGAAAAATATTCAAAAAACAATTTAATTTTTTCTAAAGCTTCTGGGTCATCACTAATAACAGCCCAAGCTAGGACAGCTATTGGTAAAGAAATTATTATTAAAACAAATTCATCTTTCCAATCTGATTGTCTTGCTTCTAATAATTTACCTGCATACTCAGCTTCACCATTAGCCATTTTTTCAGCGTGTTTCATTTGAGCATCAGCCATTAACATTTTAGTTTGCTGACGTTTTTTGTAAATATGGCTTCCAGCTTCTGCCGCTAATTTTAGTGCACTTAATATTGGAAATGCCATATTAAACGTTCTCTGGTAGTTTTACACATTGCATTTCCATACCAATGTTTCTGCTTTTAAAATCTTCGTCTGTAAAATTTATTATATTCATAACTGCATTTAAACACTCTTGTTTAGTATTAAATTTACTAGATGGTATATCTCCAACAAGACATAAATTTTGTCCATTAACTGCGAATACGCACATTAATGCCATTATTTTAAACATAATTATCCTTTAAATTGGAAATATCCAACAGTTGTCGCAATTATTGTTGATATAAACACAAGAAGACTAACTGCTCCTTTACCTTTAGAAACATCTTGTCTTAATTGTTTAACTTCTCTATTTAACTCTGAAATACTTTCGTGCAATTGTTTCATTCGTTCTGCACAAAGTTTTTCGTGTGAAGAAAGACGAACACCAGTTGATACATCTGCGTATTGTTTTGGCGTTATCTTTTTTTTAGGCATTACAAAGTGCCGCTTTCAATTTTTTTATACCAACAAACACATTTTTTGTTGTGAAAAATTTTACAAATATATTTTTTTAAAAATTTAATCATTATCTTTTTTATTAGAACTAGTAATGTCTTCAATAGCGTCTTTCCAAAAATTAATAACTTTTTGATTGTAGTTATTGATTGTTTTCTTGAAAGATTTGTATGACCACATATCTTCCCAAGACTTAAAATAATTGTCCCACATAGTGAACTCTCCTTTATTTTGTTGATTGTTATTGTTAAATTATCTTGCTGTAGCTGGAACTCCGTTAGTTCCTACTAATGGATTTTCTGCAAATGCCATATAGATATAAGTACCACCATTAGTATTATGTCCACCTTCAAGTGTTCTGATTTTAAAACCATTTGATAGTAAATCAGTAGCATAATAAGGTTCTTCAGCTCTACTATCATTTGCTGGTAAATTATTATTTGCAGGATTTATAGGAGAACGTTTATTATCTCTTATATTCCAATTTTCACCAGCTGTACTTGTTCTTTTAACCATAATCCAAGCTGGTTTAAATCCTGTATAAACAAATGTTCCATCAGCATTACCATTACCAACATAGCTACCAAACTTTGAGTAGCCTTTTTTTTCTGCGAAGCAGTAGGCAATGTAATTTAATCCACTACCATTTGTTGTAGTTGTCGTTCCAACTGTAAATACACTAGAAGTAGGTTCTGTATTATTCCATAATGTAGATGCAGTTCCAGCACCACCTGTTGTTTCTAATAATAGATATTTAGTTGCACCTATATTAGCATTATAAACACCCCATTGATTTGTACCATTTCTGTCTTTTAAAATAATCATTTTTGGTGTTGCAGATAATCCGTGTCCAACAGTAGCATTAGCACCTGTACCTGTATAAGACACAATACTAAATCCTGATGTTGTATTAGCACTTACAGTAGATGTAATATCTCCTTGTGTATTTGATACTCCTGTTCCACCACCTAACCAGTTCCAAGCTACAAAATTTTGAGAATTTTCATTACAAGAAGAATTTGCACCTAAAGTAAAACCATCACTATCAAATGAAGAAACTCCATCATTTGTTACTTCTGCACCTGCACTGTTTGATTGTATTCTTTTAGTAGCACCTCTTACAGAATCAAAAATTTGATGACCAGCTACTTGACCTCTATCTTTTATCCAAACCCAATCAGGTTGAAATCCTATACCAGTTTGTGCATTTCCTGATGAACCATTACCTGTATAAAGTTTAGTATTAAAATATTCGCTAGGTTTATTTATTGTTGTGTATGCCATAGTTTATCCTTGTGTGTTAATGTTCTTCGTACATAAAGCATAGTAACCGCTTGGTACTGTGTATTCGAAAATTCCTAAACCGCTTTCATCTGTTGTTGCTGATGATACAGGTGTTGTTCCAAAGTATCCGTTGCCGAAGTTAAAAGAAAATATTGCATTAGTCCAACTACTACCAGCGTGGTCTGATACTGCTGGAAAATAAAATCCAGCTTCTGTACTTTCAACTGCTGTTATTGAAATAGCACCTGTTCCAGTTGCACCACTTTCTGGGTCTCCACTATTTTGCCAAGTTCCATTCTTACTAAAATATAATTTTGAATTATCTAAATCCATAGCAATTCCTATAATATCATTAGTAGTCCAAGTGTTTCCGTAAGAACTTGTAGAACCATTGACTCTTTTTTCACCATCATAACCGTGATAAGCAACAGCATCTGCTCTATAACCTAAACCTTCTGCGTCATAAGGATGACGACCAGCTATTCCAACTGCAACATAATTTGTACCTGAAACAGGTTGAATTAATTTCATTTCCCAATAAAATTTTCCTGATGAAGCACCTAAAGTTCCTGTATTATATCCATATTCTGCTGAAGATGTAGCAACTGTTAAATTTCCATTAGAAAATGTACCATTCATCCATTTATTATCTAATGGATTCATAGTACAAAAAACATTAGACGGAGTATCAACTGTCTGTGTTAAACTTCCATTAACTGTAAAGTTATTTCCATTAGGTGAACTGTCTGTTCCCATTGAACCACTATTCTCAAATTTTAAGAAGAAACCATTAGTTCCATAAGTTACTGATGGTGCAGTTTTAGGTTTCCATATTCCTGTTGTTGCATCTGTTTCGCCAAATGCAGATGCATCATAAGCTGTTCCGTCTATTTGATGGAAATGAGACATAAGAAAACTTGAATAACCTGTACCACCAGATGCGTATCTACCAATATTGTGAATATGAGTATAATTATAACCAGTATCTAAATTTTGTGCAGGATATGCAGACATAGAATATTGAACTCCATTAACCCAACATTTTAATCTATCACTTGCTGTTGCTTGTGTAGTATCTACTGCAAATACAATATGATACCAAGCAGATGGGTCTCTAAATAAAACAGTAGTACCATTAAGTTGAACATTACTTTCAGGCTCCCAAACTGAACCACTTGGATTACAACCCCAACTTAATCCACCAGTATCAGATAACCAAATAGCACCTCTTGGTGTACCACTTTGAGCAACATAACTTAAAATATAATTACTACTATCGAAATCTCCATTTGCTATTGTTCCTGTTGCTCTTTTAACCCAAAAAGAAGTTGTAAAAGTTTTTTGATTTCCTGCACTTGCTGGTGTTCTTGATAAATATGTATTAGCCATTATTGCTCCTAATTAAATTGTCCTGCATTATTAATTCCTACTGATACAGTTATTGTAAAAGCTCTTGATGCTGTCTGACTTTCTGCGTCTGTAGCAGTTACTGTAAAATTGTAATTTGTCTCTTGTGTAGCACCACTTTCAGTACCACTAATAACTCCAGTAGATGGGTTTAAAGTAAATCCATTTGGTAAACTTCCTGTGTAAGAATAAGTAACAGCACTGTCTGATGTAGCAACAACTGTGAATGAACCAGCACTTCCTGCCGCTACTGAACCTAAAGAACCTGATGCAGTTGTCCAAGTAGGTGCATCTGAAACTGTAAGTAAAGCAGTAGAACTTCTAACCGCTAAACCATTTGGATTTTCTATTCTAACAAAATATGTTCCATCAGTTGCTAAAGTAGCATTGATGGTTAATTGTGTTGCTGAATTTCTTGTAACTGTGTCTGCCAATGTGATTGCACCAGTAGTAGATATTAATTCTACGTTTGGAGTAATCTCAAAATTAGTACCAGTAATAACTATTTGAGTTTGTGTATTATCTATTGTGTTAGGTGATATAGAAGTTATTGTTGGTTTTGTTTCTGCGACACCTGTTAAATTACTTCCGTCAATCGCAGGTAACACACTAGGAAAAACTGCATCAATAAGTTTAGCAGTTCCATCTAGTTTGACTAATTCGTTTGCTGTATTAGCATCTGCGAATATGTCAGACAAATCTCTAGCTTTTGTCATTTTGTGTTCTCCTACGATTTTAGATTGTTATTTTTATTATTCAGAAACTGGTGGCGTATAACCAGTCATAGCAGTTACTTGAGCTTGAGTTAATCCCAATTCAAGTAATTTGTTATTACCTGCAAGTGCGTCAGCTTCTTTTTGTGCTTTAGCTTGTTGTTCAGCTTGTTGTTCAGCAGTTGCATTAGCTTTATCAGTTTCTATCTGTGTTATTTCTTCCGCAGTTAAATCAACTAAAACACCATTTGGATTTTCTAAATCAATTATTAATTTTTTCATTTATTTCTCCTTATTTAATTCCATATAAAATAATATTACTTGCAATAAGATTATTTCCATTTTCGGCTAAAAATCTTATACCAGTAACTTGAGAAGTATTTTGCCAATGTCCACCTGTAAATCCTGGCATATACTGTCTATATGCGTCTCCTTCATAAGCAAAGAAATTACAGAAAACTGTTTTATAACCATCACCTAAAGGATTGAATAATGTTATTTCATACTGTGAGTGCATATCGGTATTGTCAGAACCACTTGTAGTTCTACCTAAACGAATTCCATCACTATTATATGCTCCAATAACACCTGCATTATTACCACTACCAAGTGAATTATTAAAATCAGTATATGCCATTAATGTTGCAGAACTATAGTTAGCTGATGACACAGTATATGAACCAGTAGTAGCAAATTTTATGCAAGGTCTATCAGCGTTATTGTTAGCAAATTCAACATCATTTAAAATTATTTTGTAATTTTTATATGTACTTGAAAAATATCCATTAAAATCTACTGAAGAAGCATTAACATTTGTTGAACTTGCAAGTTTAACAAAGTCGCTAGACACAGTACCCCAACTAGGATTTGCACCTGCACCGCCTGTTTGTAATACTTGTCCTGCTGTACCTGCACCAAGTCTTTGCAGACCTGAACCATCACGATAAACTAAATCGCCTTGTGTTGTTAATGTTGTAGTTAAGTCTGTACCATTAGTACCATTAGTACCATTTGTACCATCAGCAC
>Ga0208161_1000501_pt1 | contig 22354 bp, 31 predicted proteins | sample CB_VirMetaG_3_FD_184538 | JGI IMG/M metagenome (GOLD analysis project Ga0208161, IMG submission 184538) | Freshwater to marine saline gradient viral communities from Chesapeake Bay - CB_1508_1S Viral MetaG (SPAdes) (version 4) | ecosystem: Environmental > Aquatic > Marine > Coastal | place: USA...
TTTAAATGAAATGAAACAGATTTATCTAGAATCTGTTTCAGGTAATGTTATTTCAAATAGAGATGAGTATTTGGAGTATGTTGAAGAGAAGTATAAAAAATCTAAAAAAGAAGACGAAGACGAAGACGAAGATAAAGAAGAAAATGACGATGAGGAAGAGAATGAAGATGAGGAAGGTGAAGAAAAACCAAAAAGATGGTGGGATGATGATGGCGACGGAAAGGGTTGGGAAAAAGATGAAGTAAAAGGCAGCTTCAAAAAGAAAACTAAAAAAGTTAATGAATCACTTTCAAATTGGAGAAGTGATCTATATGAAGCAATAGGAAATATTGACGATGAAATTGAAGGGTCGAAGCAAAGGCAAGTCACAGAAAAATCTAATATTCGTAATAAAATAGATATCAATCCCAATGTTAATATTGGTGAGAGTGTAGAACTATCTGAAGAATATATTAGTGAAGTTGTTGATACTGCTGCTCAGTATTTTTATGATAGAGGATTGAATGAGGAAGGTCTCGCTATGGTAATCGAAGACCTCGGCCACGAAAAATTCCTTGAGTATGTATTCTATATCTCTGAAGATTTTATGTTAACTGAGGCAAGAACTTTACTTGGTAAAAAGTCAAATCCAGCCACAGGAAAAGACAGAGGTATATCATTGAAAGCTGCTCCAGGAAAAACGACTCGAACAGCGGCAGAAAAATATGGTACCACTAGAAGATTTTCATCATCTAGACCAACTGGGACAGTAAGAAAAAAAATTGTAACATCTGATGGAGATGGCTCAGTAAAAAAAGCAGTTAATACCAAACCAAAAGGTATAGATAGAGCTGTTAGTCAGGTTAAAAACTTTGCTACTTCACCTGACACTAAAGCTAAATTGACTAATATGATTGGAGCGGCTGTAAATAAAGCAAAATCTGATATTGGTAGAACGGGAATGGCTGCAGTTCATGCTACTGATGCTGCCAAGAAAGCAAGACAAAGAGGTGCATCTGGAGCTGGTGCTGCTGGTGCAGCTGCTGGTACATTTATTCGTGGTTTGATGCGTGGTTCTACTGCTACCGGAGTTAAAGAAGAAATCGAAGCATTTCTTCTAGAAAAATCAGAAAGTCAACAGCAACAAAAATTGTTTGGTCTTGCACTTTCAGTAAAAAGAGGTGAAACCCCAAGATCCGAAGTAAGTCAGGCAGTTCTTGATATTGTCGATAAAATGTCTGAAGCGGAAATTCGTAAATTTGCGAAAACTTCACATGAAGGACTTCCCAAAAAAGTAGAAGAAAATGACTGATATGTCTATCACATTTAATGAATTCATATTGGAAGCAAATATTGCTGGGTCTAGACCTAGACCAGTGGGTAAAGATATTTTAACTGCTGCAGAAAGGGCTAGAGTTAGCACTAGAAGAGATCGTTCTCCGATACAGAGAACTGGTGGCGGAGTTTCATATGTTTCTATTTCTCCAGAAACTGAAACTCCATCACAACCACAAAAAGCTACTTCCACTAAACCTAAAGGATATATCCAAAAGTGGCTTCCAGGATTTCCAGCACCAAAAGATTTAAAAGTGAAATCGCATAAAAAACCAAAATTGAACAAACCAGATAAAAGACCTAAATCACCTAAAGTTAGAACAACTCAACTTAAATTGAAATTAAAAGAATTTATAAATTTATATCAACAAAGCATTGTTAACTCCTAAATATTTCTGGATACTATCCAAAAAATTATCACTAAGGAGGACATCATGGGTGTATTAGTAGAGGTCGTAAAACCACTTATTTTTGCTGCTCTGAATTCTTGTCATACTAAGCGTCTTGTAGTTGAATTACTTGAGCGTTATGTGAAAACTACTGATAATGACATCGACGATCTTATTTCAAATACTGTTAAAGTTGCACTATTGAAAGGTTGCTGATATAAAAAATTTACAAAAAAAGTAGAGAGATCTCAATAATATGAGATCTCTTTTTTAATAAATATTCTTAGATAAAAAAATTAGTAAAGGTACACAAGAATGGCACTCTGGGGAAATAACGACAATATTTCATCTGATGGTAAAGTGTGGTTAGATTATACTACCGGAATTGTAACTGCAACTGGGTCCAATTTTGGTACAGTTGGTGCTGCTTCAACTGGAGATGTAATTAGATTTGGAGTCGTAGGTGGAACTTATTTTGGCGATGCAGTAATTGTTGGGATTGCTAGCACAACTCAATTGTCAATCGGCTCTACAGCTGGTTTGAGTGGTGTAGCTATTGCAGATACTGATTTCTCTGTTTCACAATTACCAAAATATGTAATTGGAGATAGTCAGTATAGTCAAACTCATGATAACTATGAGCCATATGTTGCTGGCGTTTCTACAGCAGGCATAGCCGCAGCTCAGGGCACAATATATTCCCCTGCACATGGTGGTTGGGTTGGAATTAAAACTTATGTTGATGGCTCTGGGAACTATAGAGTTAAAACTGAAGTTTTAGTCGCAATGTCTGGAATTCAGACTGGAAATACTCCATTATATGATGAAAATCCACTAGTCTGATAATAAATGTTATTTACTGAACTGAATGAGGACAATTTCCTCTTGTTTGCAATTAAACATTATGAAAATCCTCAGGCGGTGACAAAAGAAGATTTTGATAGAGATTTGAATCATTTTAAATATATTAAAAGATTGCTTAGAAGATATAAAAATACAGGTGTGTTAAAAACTCACCTGTTAATTAATCATTTTATAATTCTGTATAATATCTTTGGTGATGCGACAACTCCAATGTTATTTTTTAAAATAGATAAAGATCTTTGGTCTTCTATGAAGACTTTTATTATGTTTTTAAATAAATTGCCGGAATATCCAAAAGGACATGTACATAATATTCCAATAGATGAGACATGTATGTTAGAGTTGGAGAAAATTTCAGATGAATAAATTAGATAAAATTATTAGTTTAATTAGAGAAAATATGGTTGCAAATTCTCCAGGGCAAGGTGGGGCATTTGGTACTGACTCTCCTGCGACTGGACCAACAGCGGGAACTGATGTTGGTCTAGATTTGAGTATGTTTCGTAGAACTATAGGTGGTTTAGTGGACAAGAGAACAAAACAATATAATAAAAAATATGAAAAGTGGTTGAGATCCATGGGGTTACTATAAAATATAAATATTAATATAAGAATTATGTTTGTTGTGCGATGAATTCAATCACATCAAACTAGATATGTCAGACGAATCAATTAAAGTTGCTGTACTGGAACAAAAGCTTTTGGACTTTTCTAATGTAGTTCAGAAGTTAGATAGTGCAATAGAAAAATTAAGTGAAGTCAATTCCAATGTAATTAAAATGTTGGCAGTACATGAAGAGAAGATAGAGCAATGTAATAAATCTGATGATCTTATTATAAAGATGTTAGATGAGCTCAAACAAGAAAATTCAAAGGATGTAAGCATCATTACAAAAAGAATTGAAGAAATAGAAGATCAAGTTAAGGAAGTTAGTAAAATTAAGTGGATGACTGTTGGATGTGGTATTGTATTGACTGTTCTTACTGCAGCAGTATCTACGATGGCATCAGGTTGGTGGACGCCAAGCGAGATGCAACAACACCATAGGCTACAAAACCAAACCAGAGTTTAAGTTGACATCTAACTCAAAGCGTGCTATTATTATTTGCCTAGCCAAGATAGATCATGGATTTAATTGACGACAAATATATTAATCTCTTATCTTCTAGATTGCAAAAATTCTCAAAAAAAGGACCAAATCTTTATAATTGTAGATGTATAATTTGCGGCGACTCTAAGAGGAACAAATCAAAGGCAAGGGGATATTTTTATTCAGTAAAGAATAATACAAATTATAAATGTCACAATTGTGGTGTAAATATATCTTTAAATAATTTTTTAAAACAAATTGATCCAAATTTACATCAAGAGTACTGTCTAGATAAATATTCGTCTGGCTTTACAGGTAAAAATTTTACGGCAGAAACTCCAAAATTTGAATTTAAAAAACCCACATTTAAAACTAAAATAAATTTACCAAAAGCGTCTGAAAATGAAGAAAGTAAAAAATATTTAGAAAATAGAAAGTTAGATCCAACTAAGTTTTATTATGCCCAAAAATTTAAACAATGGACAAACGGTATAGTAAAAGTTTTTAATGAAAGCTCATTAAAATATGATGAACCAAGGATTATAATTCCTCTTTATTATAATAAAGATTTAATTGGATTTCAAGGTAGAGCACTTGGATCAAACAATATTAAATATATTACTGTAATGATCGATGATGATGCACCAAAAATTTATGGCCTCGATGAAATTGAGAAGAATAAACCTATCTACATCACGGAAGGTCCATTCGACTCGACCTTTATCCATAATGCGATTGCATTATGCGGTGCAGATGGTGATGTTAGTAAGTGGGGCATTGACGATGCTGTTTGGATATATGATAACGAACCTCGTAATTCAGAAATCTTATCAAGAATTTCCCGTGTTATCGAAATGGGAGAAAAAGTTGTCATCTGGCCATCTTCGATAAGTGAAAAAGACATTAATGATATGGTTATGTCTGGACTTGATGTCCAATCTGTGGTAGAATCAAGTACTTACTCTGGATTAGAAGCAAAATTAAAATTTAACGAATGGAAAAAGGTATGACCAACGGAATTAAGGTTCAAAAAAGAAATGGAAAAATTGAGAAGTTAGACCTAGATAAGATGCATTTGATGGTAGAAGAGGCTTGTAGGGGTCTCTCTGGCGTCTCTGCGTCCCAGGTTGAGATGCAATCTGGTATTCAGTTTTATGATGGAATTACTACAGATGAGATTCAAGAAATACTTATTCGATCTGCGTCTGATCTGATTTCTTTGGATTGTCCAAATTATCAATATGTTGCTGCTAGGTTACTTCTCTTTTCCGTTCGCAAGAAGATTTATGGTGGCGCAAATGAAATTCCACATTTAGAAGATCATATTAATAATTGTGTGGCTCAGCGATTGTATGATCATGATGTATATTCTTGTTACTCAAAAGAAGAAATTGATAAGATCAATTCAATGATTGATCATGATCGTGATTTCATTTTTACTTACGCTGGATTGAGGCAAGTAGTAGATAAGTATTTGGTACAAGATCGTAGTACTGGGGAATTATACGAGACTCCTCAATTTATGTACATGATGATTGCACTGACGATGTTTTCTAAATATCCAAAAGAAACACGCCTATCATATGTAAAAAAATATTATGACGCAATCAGCAAGCACAAAATCAACATCCCAACACCAATCATGGCAGGAGTGCGGACGCCACTTCGACAATTTGCTAGTTGTGTTCTTGTTGATGTTGATGACACCCTCGATTCTATCTTTAGCAGTGATATGGCTATTGGCAGATATGTCGCACAAAGGGCGGGAATCGGCATCAATGCAGGTAGAATCCGTGGCATCAACAGTAAAATCAGAGGTGGAGAAGTTCAACACACTGGTGTTGTACCGTTTCTCAAAAAGTTTGAAGCGACTGTCAGATGTTGCACGCAAAATGGCATACGAGGTGGATCCGCGACAGTCCACTTCCCCATCTGGCACCAAGAGATAGAAGATATTATTGTTTTAAAAAATAATAAAGGAACAGAAGATAATCGTGTTCGTAAGCTCGATTACTCTATTCAGTTCAGTAAACTTTTTTATGAGAGGTTCATTAAAAATGAAGAAATCACGCTTTTCTCTCCAAACGATGTGCCTGGACTTTATGATAACTTCGGATTACCTACATTTGATGATCTCTATGTATCTTATGAGAATAATCCATCTATTCCAAAGAAAAGGATCAAAGCTCAAGAACTCATTCTTAATGTTCTTAAAGAAAGGGCAGAAACAGGCAGAATCTACATTATGAATATCGATCATTGTAATTCACATAGTTCTTATAAAGATCAAATTACAATGAGCAACTTGTGTCAAGAAATCACAGAGCCCACTACTCCAATTCAACATATTGATGATGACAATTACTCTGAGATCGCAACTTGCATTCTTTCTGCAATTAATGTTGGGAAGGTAAAGTCTGATGAAGAACTTGAAGAACTTTGTGATCTTACTGTTCGTGCTTTAGATGAGCTAATTGAATATCAAGAGTATCCAGTAAAAGCTGCAGAAAACTTCACGAAGCGTCGCAGATCTTTGGGAATTGGGTATATTGGACTTGCTCATTATCTTGCTAAACTTGGATTTAATTATGATTCGCAAGAAGCATGGGATGCCGTTCATGGTTTATCCGAGAGCTTCCAATATTATCTTTTGAAATCTTCTAATGAACTAGCAAAGGAAAAAGGATACTGTGAATATTTTGGTCGCACGAAATATTCAGATGGAATTCTTCCCATTGACACTTATAAAACAGATGTAGATCAAATTTCATCAATTCCTTACCAGCATGATTGGGAAACTCTTAGGGCATCTATCTTGGAGCACGGTCTCAGGCACTCAACACTGTCCGCACAGATGCCATCGGAGAGCAGTTCCGTTGTGTCAAATGCAACCAATGGAATTGAGCCCCCTCGTGGATTCTTGTCCATTAAGAAGAGTAAAAAAGGACCACTCAAACAGATTGTCCCACAATACCATGGTCTTAAGAACAATTACACTCTTCTATGGGAAATGGAGTCTAATCGTGGTTATATTAATGTTGTTGCTATGATGCAAAAATTCTTCGATCAGGCAATTTCTGGTAATTGGTCATATAACCCAGAAAATTATCCTGATAATGAAGTTCCAGTCTCGGTGATGGCAAATGATTTTCTTACAACTTATAAGTATGGACATAAGACAGCATATTATCAAAATACTTATGACATTAAAACTGATGAAGTTGTAGAAGATCCAAAGCAAGAATTACAATCATTGCTTGATGAAATAGTATCTTCGGATGAAGAATCTTGTGAAAGTTGTACAGTTTAATTTGTTTAAATATCTTATGTGAAAGGAGACTAGTATGCAATTTAAAATTTCTTCAGTAGAGGAATCAAAAACAAACATTAAAGGAATGACAGTATTTAATACCGAAAAAGTAAATACTAAAAAACAACCAATGTTTTTTGGTAAACCACTTGGAGTACAAAGATACGATTCATACAAGTATCCAATTTTTGATAAACTAACAACACAACAATTAGGTTATTTTTGGAGACCTGAAGAGGTCTCTCTCCAAAAGGACCGTGGAGATTATCAAACTCTTCGCCCTGAACAGAAGCATATCTACACTTCCAATTTAAAGTATCAGATTATGCTTGATTCTGTTCAGGGTCGTGGTCCTGGGATGGCATTTATTCCATACTGCTCATTACCTGAATTGGAAGCATGTATGGAGGTATGGGGGTTTATGGAAATGATCCATTCACGCTCATATACTTACATCATTAAAAATGTTTATTCGGATCCATCTGAGGTATTTGATACTATTATTACTGACAGCCGTATTCTAGACCGTGCTAAGAGTGTTACAGAGTCTTATGATGATTTTATACAATCTGCTCAATTCTATGGTACATCAAATTCTTGGATCCACAATTTAGAAGGAGTCACATACGCAAAGGAAACACTTACAGATGTTAAAAGAAAACTCTACAGAGCAATTGCAAATGTTAATATTCTTGAGGGTATTCGCTTCTACATTAGTTTTGCTTGTTCATTCGCTTTTGGTGAGCTCAAGCTCATGGAAGGATCAGCAAAAATCATCTCTCTTATTGCAAGAGATGAAAACCAACATTTAGCTATTACTCAGAATATCCTGAACAAATGGCGCGACGGTGATGATCCAGAAATGAAGCAGATTATGAAAGAGGAGGAAGAGTGGACCTATGCTATGTTTGATCGCGCTGTAAATGAGGAAAAGCGTTGGGCAGACTATCTGTTTAAAGATGGAAGTATGATTGGTCTAAATGATAAACTTCTTCAACAATATATTGAATGGGTCGCAAACCGTAGAATTAAATCTATTGGGCTGAAACCACCTTATGACATTTCTGCAAAGAACAATCCACTTCCTTGGACAGAGCATTGGATTTCTTCTAAAGGACTTCAAGTTGCTCCACAAGAAACGGAAGTCGAAAGTTATGTTGTAGGTGGAATTAAACAGGACATGCAGTCTGACACTTTCTCTAGTTTTACTCTATGATTTTATGGGGAGCATAAGCTCCCTTTTTTAATAAATATATAAAGACAAACAAGAATTTTTTTGTATAACGATGTCAAAATACTACTTAACAGAAGCTTACGGTGAGCTATATAACCCAAGAAAAGCTGATGAGACATTCTATGAGAATCTAAGATTCGTAGATTATCTCATGCAAGAAGAGATTGAGGAAGTCATGGAATCTCTTCTCTGGGAATTTATGGATTATGGTAATAATCTTGATGAATCTTATCGTTTAATCGAAAATGCTTTTTCTGATGTAATTCTAGAAGAAGTGTTAAGTGAAGCCAGAATGAGTCCACAAAGAATGGCTCAAAGAGCTGCAGAAAGACAGCAAACACTAAAGCAAGTTGCTGGACAGAAAGCAACTCAAAGAAGAGAAGCTAGAAAGGCTGCCGTTGTTGGTGGTCTCAAAAAAGCTAAGGAAACCGTAGGTAAAGCAGCTTCTGGGGTTGGATCTGCTGCTATGGGAGCAGTTAGAGCTGGTAAGCAAGCTGCATCTGGTGCATATGAGCGTGCTAAGGGACTTCCTGGTAAAGCTATGGCTGCTCTTAAAGGACTTGCTCGTAAAGGTGCAGCTGCAGCTATTAAATCAGGTAGATCAGCTGAAAGAGCAGGAAAAGAAGCAGAAAGAACTACAGTAACTACAACATCTACCTCTGGTGGTGGTCGCGGTGTAGCACCATCTACTGAAACTACAGTACAAAAATCAGGTGGAGAAAAGCGTAGAGCAGTTGGTGGATTGCTACAAAGAGCTGGTAAGGCACTTGCTGGAGCACTTAAGTCTAAGCCATCTCGTATGACCAGAGGAGAATACGAAGAAAGAAAAGCTGGTAGAGCTGCTGCTGCCAGATCTGCAGTTGCAGATACTACATCATCTGCACCAAAACCAGAAGCTAAAAAGACTGAGCTTGGACTTAAAAAATTACAATCATCTGGTCAAAAGCCAGTATATAATCCAGCTGCTGCAAATCGCAGTGAAAGAAAAAGGACAGGTGGAGCACTTCCTCCTTCCACTCCTTTGACCCCTTGGAATAAGGGACCAGATAAGAGTGGAAAAGCCTCCACTGCTCCTACTACAGTTAAAGCAGAAAGAGCAAAACAAATTCGTTTAGCACGCACACAAAGAGAAGAATACGAACTCCTAGCACAATATATCCTAGAAGACTTCATCAATGAAGGTTATGCAAATAATTATGAGGATGCACTTGAAATTCTAGAAAATCTTTCAGAAAATTCTATTATAGAACTTACTGAAATGTATCTAGAAGGCTGATCGCCAAAAGAAAAGGGAGCCGAAGCTCCCTTTTTTAGTCTTCTGATTTAATTACTATTCCGTAGATGTTATCTTTTTCAGAACTAAAGAATTTACCTTCTACATTAGTATTGTAATAATCTTCTCTTAAAATTACATCTCGTTTAAATTGTTCCATGGTTTCATAGAAACTCATGGATTTTTTGTGTGGACAAAGATATAATATTTCACGAAGGAATTTATCTTTACCTAATAACTTCACATCTTCTATCAATTCATCACAAGAACCAAAGTAATCTCTCCAATTACTTTCTTTTTTCTTTCTTCTTCCTGTTTTTCTATCTTTTCTTCTTTCCCAAAAAGTTTTCTTTCCGATATATTTTTTTTGGTTTTCTAGATTGGTGATAAGATATACAAATCCTTCCATGCCATCTGGCACTTCATCAATAACTTTTCCTTTTATGTTCCACACTTGACATTCTCACTATTATGTTTTATTATGATTTGGAATCAAAAAGTATTTATGATCGACGATCAAGACCCAATGGAAAATCTAGTTCTCGATATTAGGGACTGGAGCATCGAAAGATTTTCCAAATTAACTAAGAAGAATCAATTTGAAAATGCAATCGCACTAGAAGAAGAATTTTCTGAGTGGCTATCTTCGGATTTGGATGGCGACATCGAGATCATGACGGTGAATTGACAAATTCTAAATAATCACTTATAATGTAAAATCCCTATTATGAGTAGGGTATTTATTATGAGATTTTGAGTGCGATTAGAGCCGTGGGTACTGCCCTCTGAGAAGAGGGAACTTCTCCTTTACCTATACGGATGTAGAGTTCAATTAAAATTAATGCAATCTATCTTTACAGTAGCCATGTCTCTTGTGGCATCGGTTACAACCACTACGGCATCACTGCCATTCATCAACTATAAGATGCAAGGGACACCGCCTCCTATTATAGGACAAGTGCCCTTTTCTATTATTAAGGAATTTGATCTTGTAGATGAAAAGAAGACAGCAATCCGAGAGGTTGCACCAAAGCCAAAAGAAATACGGCTAATTTGTAAAGGGTGTAATGAAAATGAGAATGCTACCCTGGCATTTTTCCAGGATCGTGGTATTAAAGACAGAAACGCCCTTGCTACCATCATGGGCAATATTCGTCAGGAATCAACTTTTATTCCTAACATTTGTGAAGGTGGTAGTAGAACTGGATACCATAATTGCGGTCGTGGTTATGGGATTATCCAATGGACATCTGCCAATCGTTATTATGGATTGGGTGATTTTGCTAGGAAGTATGGTGGCAATCCATCAACACTTACTACTCAACTTCGATATTTGACTAATGAAGTTCAGTGGCAGAAAATTGAGGATTTGATGAAAACCCCAGGTAAATCCATTAATAGTTATATGAACTATGCGTATAGTTGGATTGGTTGGGGACATCATGGTGCTCGTACTTCTTATGCACACGATTATGCTAATAGAATGATCACGGTGGAAGTTTGATATATAGAGGGAGTAATTCTACTCCCTTTTCTCATGTCAATAGATAATCTTCCAGATTCAGAAAGAGATGTGATAGACATAATTGCTAAAGCAGGGTATTTGAAGGCATCTAATGATAAATTGGAAGTGTCATTAGAATCATCAAATACAATTAATATTCAACCTAAAGGAAATATATTTGGTGCAAAGTTAAAAGTAGAAGAGAATGGTGATGTAACACCTACATTGACATTTGATACAAAAAAACTTCGTAATAAAGAAGAGAGAATCGATGTGGAAGGAACAGTAGATGCTGCTCTAAAAGATTTTTGGGGAAATCAAAATGTTTAAAATCTTTGAAGTCAAAGAAGGAAAATTAAAAGTTTTACCGTCAATACGAATAAAAAATATTAAAGGATTTTTTATTGGTTCTATAGTTATTGTAATAATTGCTTCTCTATCTGGTTGGATGAATATTAATGAAAAAGATCTGTGGAAGATATATCATCTTTTGATTGAAAGATTAAATTTAACTCAGGAAATACCAGAAATAATTGACAATCAAAAGAGAATAGATGCAAAAGTAGAACTTGAAGTCGATTCAGCATTGACAAAAGTTACTCCAGAGTATGATAGAATCATAGAAGAGGCAGATAAAAAATATAAACCAATATACAGCGAATTTGACATAGATGAATCCGTATGTTATACTGACGAATGTAAATCACTTGGTGGAGAAATCAGGTTATGTGCACCATGGGTTGACAACTGCACGAAACAGTGATATATTTGATACATCCTCGTTTGGCGTAATCGGTAGCCGCAGCGGTCTCAAAAACCGCTTCCGAAAGGAGTCCCAGTTCGAGTCTGGGAACGAGGACTTGACAATTTTGACTTTATGTCTTATGATTGTCTTATGGGTAGGTGTCCGAGTGGTTGAAGGAGGGGGACTGTAAATCCCTTGGTTCTGTCCATCGTTGGTTCAAATCCAACTCTGCCCATTGCCGTGGTTCAGAACCTATGATAAAATCCAGTGGGGCGTTTATCAAATGGTTTTGATTTAGATTCACGACCACACGGCAACCCACTTGACAATCAAATCCTTAACTGGTATGATTGTCCCATGAGCAGCGGAGGTCCACACTTCGTATAAGTCTCACCCCTCCCATGCCTCTCGTAGAAGCACAAACAGGGAGGGCTCTTGACTCAGTAGCTCAGTTGGATAGAGCAACTGCCTTCTAAGCAGTCGGTCGTAGGTTCGAGTCCTACCTGAGTCGCTTGGAGTTAATCTCCATATATAAAAGTGATAGAGGGTAAGTCCCTGTTATATCCTTATGAGGTATATCACACTTACTCCATCTCATTTGAATATTGTATTTTCTTAAATCATGGCAAAAAACAAAACAATCAACACTTCTTATGATCTTGGTTATTCTGCCAGGAATGAAAATCATGATACAATTCGTGATATTCGAATTAATTTTGAAAATCCTGATGATGAATTTCTTATGGATAATTTGAACACTTGGCTTCGAGCAATTGGTGTTGGTCTAGAAGTTGTAGAGAAGAAAGTTGTTTGATTTGTATAGTCCCAGCGACACCGTTGGTAACGGCTATGCAGTGGTGGTGCCACGCGGTCCAGAAGGAGATTAATCTCTGAGGTAGGTGTATCAAAACTTAAGGTTCGAATCCTTATGCTGGGACTATTAAATGATTTTATTAATACTTGACAATTAAACTTAAATAGTTTATAATTGTCTCATATGCGGAGTTAGTTCAGCGGTAGAACGCTATCCTTCCAAGTTAGATGTCGTCGGTTCGATTCCGATACTCCGCTCTGAACCTTTTGGTTCTTATTCCACAATAGCTCAGCGGTAGAGTCGGTGACTGTTAATCACTTGGTCCCTGGTTCGAATCCAGGTTGTGGAGTTGGTATTAATTACCAACTTCTACTACGGGTATCTTCCGTAGCGTCGTAAGGGAAGGGCACCGTTCTTCCCACCCTCTGGTAGTCTATTGGTAAGGACAGGCGGACAACGCACTTGGAAACTAGGTTCGATTCCTAGACAGAGACATAAGTATTTCATAACTCACCTTGCAAAAGGTGAGTTTTTCTTGTATAAATAATAAGATCTAAAAATACATCATGAGAAAAAATGTTAAAGATAAGATGCAAAGAGTGTAATACTGAAGTTTCTGCACATCCTGGACAATCCAAATCATGTGGATGTCCAAATATGGCTACAATCAAGGGAGATAAAATATCTGCACTAGATTTGTCTAAGATAGTTATGTTGAATTCTTATATTCAAAAGGAATCTAACAGAGTTTTGACAAATGAGGATATTATGTGGCAAGAGGCAAGACGCCAAAGAAAAGTTCGTAAACTGGATTTCGAGATCAAATGATCTATGGTTGGAAGATAGCACTGATGGTCGGTAAATCGTCTTGAAAACGATGCCAGGGTAAAAACCTGATAGTTCGATTCTATTATCTTCCGTTTATAAATACATAAAAAACTCATGAGATTTAAAGAGTTTCTATCTGAATCAACGAAGATTCAGGTTAAAGATTTTATGCATTTTGTTAAAGATGAACTTGGTCTAGCATCTTTGCCGAAAGTTATTGTAATAGATGACCCACAGTTTTCTATAGACAATAAAACATTCGGATGCTTTAATTTAGGTAGTGATGAGATAAAAGTTCAAACTGCACAAAGACATCCTTTGGATGTATATAGAACTTTAGCTCATGAACTTGTTCATTATCATCAAAAGCAAAGTGGAAAAGAGATGAGCGGTGAAGATGGATCAGAGTGTGAAAATGAGGCAAATTCTAGAGCAGGCGAAATATTAAGGAAGTATACTAAAACTATCAATAATCATGGATATTAGGATTTCCTGACAATATATTGACAATAAAGATGTTGATATTATAATTAGTTTTGTTATGTTGGGTGTCCAATGGACGATAGAACATATAGTAATTGGATTAAAATTAAAGAAACTTTTGAGGCATCTGGTAATACAGATAATATGTTTTATAAGAGAGCATGTGAAATAGCAAAAACAAAAAAAGATCCTTTAGCAAAGTTTCTTGGAGATGTTCAGAGAGATGCAAATTACTGAAAAAGATTTATTAGAATTGCAGCAGAGAATATTGCAGAAAAAGATGGAAGAATTATTTGAAGAACCATCTAGTTATGAAGATGAAGAAGATGACTAGTAGCACAATTTTTACAGCATTGACTATTTTCACCTCAATAGGATTATTTTTATATTGGGGTCTCACTCATGCATATCCACAATGATTTTCCATATCGTAGAGTCCCTGGCAGCAAGCCCACTTTTTCTTTTTCTTTGTGGGATGGGATTGACAGTAGTTCCATTTGCTGGTATCATGTATATACACCGAACTAAATAACGATAATACCGGATATCGCCTAACTTGGTCATGGCACCTGCTTTGGGAGCAGGAATAATTTCAGTTCAAATCTGAATATCCGGATCATAAAAAACTACTTTATGAAGATGGATCAACAACTTAAAGAACTCCAATCATTTACAGTCGAAGAGTTTCAAGAAAACTTTGACTATTTGATAGATAGAGTGGAAAATGGCGAGTCCTTTGTGATTACAAGTGAATATGGCAATGCAATGGTAGTCCCATATGATGAAGTTATTTCAGTTGTAAGTGAGTCAAAATTGGATACAGAAGAATTTATTAGAATTCACACTGACCATGAAGAGGGGTGTTGACAGGCTAAACTGAATCTGCTATAATTGATAGGTCTTCAAGGGAGCGTAGCTCAACTGGTCAGAGCACAGACCTTATAAGTCTGGGGTTCTGGGTTCAAGCCCCAGCGTTCCCATAGGCAGTAAAAACTGTCTTCTATTCACAATCAATTGTAGTTACTAGATCAATTAACTCAAATGTCAATTACAGAAAAGTTTAAAAAAGACATGCAAGCCATTCGTGGCGCGGCAAAAGGTGACTTTTATCTAGATGTAAAAAATCCTAAACTTTACAAAAAACTTTTTAAATTTTATGAAAATCAAGGTATTGTTTTTTCTGGCGAGCCCCTAGACGATTATGAAATTCTAATGGAATATGTTGCACAGGATCTAGAAACTGTAGAGGCAGCTTGAGTCACGGAGAGACTTTAAAAGTACTGGTCGGAGCATAGTCACGGAGAGACTTTAAAAGTACTGGTGGAGTCAATTATGACCCTATTGTCACACACAAACACACATATGGAGATTAATTATGTCCAAAACACCTTACGAACTTCGGTTTGAAATCTTTAAGCAAGCATATCATATGCTGAATGATGAGTTTTGTAACAAATTTGACATTGCTAGGGAATGGAATGAAAAAGTTGGTAAACTGGAACTAGAACTTCCAGAGTATCCAACTCTAAACCAAGTTCTTCAGCAAGCACAAGTCATTAATGACTTTGTTTCTGAAACGAAATAGGTTTCTTGCCATTCCTTAAAAAGGCAAGTGGTGCGGATGGAGATTACTCCCGCCTGGTTTCCAATTCCCAGTCAAAGAATTGGTGGCGTGCATGGCAGACCTAAATTTATAAGAGGAGTTATTTACTCCTCTTTTTTTATATGATTTTATATGGAAAGAACTAATCGCCCTTGGGGCTGGTATGAAAACATACAAGAAGATACTGGATATAAAGTTAAAAGACTTTATGTTCAGCCAGATAAAAAAATATCTTTACAATATCACATCCAACGAAATGAACACTGGATTGTAGTGTCTGGTGATGGTAAGTTTGAATTAAATGAAATAGTTAAAGATGTATCAATAGGTGATTATATTTTTGTTCCAATGACATCTAAACATCGTATAATTGGGGGAAGTTGTGGTATAATGATAATTGAAATCCAGATAGGAACAATTTGTGACGAAGAAGATATTGTTAGACTTGAAGATGACTATGGGAGAATTTAAGTTATGAAAACAGCATTATTAACAGGAATTACAGGACAAGATGGGTCGTATCTCGCAGAATTATTACTTGAAAAGGGTTATAAAGTTCATGGCATTGTCCGAAGAGCATCCCTTATTAATACTCATCGTATTGACCATATCTATGATTCTATTGCTCTCCATTACGGTGACCTTACTGATTCTACCAATCTTGTAAGAGTCATTCAGCAAGTTCAACCTGATGAGATTTATAATCTAGGGGCACAGAGTCATGTAAAGGTATCTTTTGAGATGCCTGAATATACAGGACAAACTGATGCTTTGGGGACACTTCGCATTCTTGAAGCAGTTCGTCTTCTTGGAATGGAAAGTAAAACTAGAATTTACCAAGCATCTACATCAGAGATGTTTGGTGAGGTTCAAGAGATTCCTCAGAGAGAAACTACACCTTTTTACCCTCGTTCACCTTATGGAGTTGCAAAAGTATATGGATACTGGATCGTCAAAAACTACAGAGAGTCTTATGGATTACATGCAAGTTCTGGAATTCTTTTCAATCACGAGTCCCCTAGAAGAGGAGAAACTTTTGTCACAAGAAAAATCACTAGAGGATTATCATCTATTTCAACTGGGAAACAAGATGTACTATATCTCGGCAATCTGAATGCAAAGCGTGATTGGGGACATGCAAAGGATTTTGTGGAAGCAATGTGGTTAATGCTCCAACAAGATAAACCAGATGATTATGTAATTTCGACAGGAGAGCAATACTCAGTTCGTGATTTTGTTGAATCCGCAGCACCTTATTTTGGGATGCAAATTACTTGGAGAGGTGAAGGTATGGATGAAGTTGGATATGATGTTTTTACTGGAAAAGAGATTATAAAAGTTAATCCTAAATATTTTCGACCTGCCGAAGTTGAAACTTTATTAGGTGATGCCACAAAGGCAAAGGAAAAATTAGGTTGGGAGCCTAAAATTTCTTTCGAACAATTAGTTGAGGATATGTGTAACAATGAATTTTAATGATAAAATATTAGTTGCTGGATCCAATGGAATGGTTGGATCTGCAATTGTTCGTAATCTTAAACAAAAAGGTTATACGAATGTAATTCAAGCGACTCGTCAATGGGTTAATTTTACCAATCAAAATGATACTAATATATTTTTTGAATCAATAAAACCAGAATATGTATTTCTATCAGCTGCAAAAGTTGGTGGAATTATGGCAAATAAGACTAATCCAGCAGAATTCATCTATGACAATTTGATGATTCAGAGTAATATTATCCATGCTTCTTTGTATAATAAAGTCAAAAAAGTTTTATTTCTTGGATCTTCTTGTATATATCCAAAATTTGCTACACAGCCAATAACTGAAGATCAATTAATGTCTGGTCCACTTGAACCAACAAATGATGCCTATGCTATAGCAAAAATAGCAGGAATAAAGTTATGCCAAGCATATTCACAACAATATGGTATGAATATTGTTTCATTGATGCCAACGAATTTGTATGGACCAAATGATAACTTTTCGATACATGAAGGTCATGTACTTGCTGCACTATTGAAAAAAATACACGATGCCAAGATTTCAAATAAACCTACGGTAGAATGTTGGGGTGATGGCTCTTCCATGAGAGAATTTTTACATGTAGATGATTTAGCTGAAGCATGTTATTTTTGTATGTTAAATTATGATTCTTCCGACATATTAAATGTTGGGACTGGAATTGATATGACGATTAAAGATTTGGTGAATGTGATTGCGAATATTATTGGATACGAAGGAGAATTTGTGTGGGATACAACTAAACCAAATGGTACTCCAAGAAAAGTTTTAAATGTAGATAAAATTAAAAATATAGGGTGGGAACCAAAAATTGAATTAAATTTTGGAATACAAGAAACATATAATTGGTATAAAGAAAATGAAATTTAAATGGCCTTTGATGAAAAATAATATCACTTTCGGTGATAGATTTAAACTTGCCAAATTCGTATTAACATCTGATAGATTCACGAATGGCAAAAAAGTTAGACAATTTGAAAGTGAATGGAATAATTGGTTGGGATCTAAGTATTCTCTATATGTTTCTTCGGGAAGTACTGCTAATTATCTTCTTTTGTCGTCTGTTAAAGAATTATATGGATTAAAGGATGGCGATAAAGTACTTGTTCCATCTTGTACATGGGTTACAAATGTTGGGCCAGTAATTCAACTTGGATTTACTCCAATTTTTTGCGACATAAATTTAGAAAATTTTAGTTTTTGTGAAAAAAATCTAGAATATATTTCTTCTATTCATCCCGATATTAAATTGATTTTTGTTACGCATTTAATAGGATATTCCGCAGATAATGAAAGATATAAAAAGCTTTTTCCTAATGCTCTAATATTAGATGATATTTGCGAATCTCATGGATGTAAAGATGATCTAGGAAACAAAAGAGGGTCTAATAGTTTAGGTGCAACTTTTAGTTTTTATTTCGGTCATCATATTTCTACGGTAGAAGGTGGGATGGTATCTACAAATAACTATGAATTATATGATTTGATGAGATTAAAAAGAAGTCATGGTCTAGCTAGAGAGTCTGAAAAATTTGATTTTTATATAAACAAATATCCAGACATTTCAAAGCAATTTATTTTTGTTACTGATGGTTACAATTTTAGGAATCATGAAATCTGTGCAGTCTTAGGTATGTCTCAATTAAAAAGATTGGACATGTACATTGAAAAGAGAAATAATAATTTTAAGAAATTTATTAATTTAGTTTCACAATACGAACATTTATTTTATGTACCAGAAATAAATGATAAATGTAGTAATTTTTGCTTTCCTTTAATTTGTAAAGATAAAAATCTTACAATAAGATTGAAAAAAATATTTGATGAGAATGGGATAGAACATAGACCGATAATTAGTGGAAATCTTCTAAAGCAACCATTTTTGAGTAACTATACAATAACTAGCAATAAACAAAAATTAAATATTGATACTATTCATGATAATGGAATATACTTAGGGAATAATCAGTTCGTTGGTAACATGGAAATTAATTTATTATCTAAAATAATAAAGTCACTATGAATAATGTACTAATAATATTATGTTCTTATAATAGTAAAAATCACACTAAAAAAGTTTATGACGAATTAAAAGATATTCAAAGTATAGACTTAATGGTTTTAGATAATTCTTCTTCTGCTGATCTGATATCCGATTTTGATCCATACATTCACATTGGATTTGAGAATGTTGAATATGGTGGTATGCATGATTATATTCTTAGTATGGATAAGATCTATTCATATGATTATGTTGGGATATTTAATAATGATATATTTGGGTTTACCGAAAGACATTTCGAAGTGTTACAAAATTACTTGGATTCGGATGTAGGTTATATTTCATTTAGTATATCACCAGAATATGATAAGTCTGCTAATATAATGTATCCTAAATCTTCCACATGTAGAGAAGTAAATTTCGTTGAAAATGTTGCACCAATTTATAATATAAAATTGTTGAATGAACTTTCAAAATATAGACCAATCCATAAGTATGCATTGATAGATAAATTTATGTCAGCTAGATCAAATGAACTAGGAATGAAAAATATTATAATTGATGAAGTATTTTTTCATCACCTTAGAAGTGGAGTTAGAAAAGAAGTAAATTCATTTAATCAATACATAAAAAATCATACATTTGAAACGAATAAGTGGATTGAAGCTCACCCAGAGCTAATAAAATATTTTTAAAAAAATTATGATAAGTATAAATTTAGTAGGATCTTCTTTTTCGCATTTGACAAATGGGAATAAAGGATACTCAGTCCATGGAAAAGAATCTAAACATATTTCATGGAAATTCGATAAATCTTTAGGTATAACTTTTTATATTGATAGGAGTTTGGAATCAGCACTATATGATGATATAAAAGGAATAAAATATGGTTGGTTATTAGAATGTAAATATATTACACCAGATATTGTAGAAAAGGTTAAGAACAATTATCAAGAGTATTTTAATACTTTTAAGTATATCTTTACAAATGATAAAGAATTATTAGATCTAGATGATAGATTCAAGTGGTGTCCTACTGGTGGATTTTGGATAAAAAATCCAATGATTTATCCAAAATCAAAAATGATTTCTTTTATTACATCTAAAAAATCTTTTACTCCAGGTCATAAAGTTAGATTAAATTGGGTAGAAAAAATTGGAAATCAAGTTGATCTTTATGGTAGGGGGTTTAAAGAAATTGAAAATAAAGAGGAAGGACTCTGTGATTATATGTTTTCCGTAGCAATAGAAAATGGATTTTATGAATCATTTTTTACGGAAAAAATCTTAGATTGTTTTGCTACTGGAACAATACCAATCTATTTGGGAACTAAAGACATTGGTAATCATTTTAATGTTGATGGAATAATAAATCTTGAAGACGAATTTCAAGTTTCTGAAGAAATTTACTTCAATAAAATTGAAGCGATAAAAGATAATTTGGAAAGAGTCAAAAAGTTTGAAGTTTTAGAAGATTTTATTTACGAAAATTATGATATCATTTAATCATCTTGGGAATCATGGACATTTGGGGAATCAAATGTTTCAATACGCTGCAGTAAAAGCACTTGCAAAAAAACATAATAGATCTTTCATGATTCCTCCAAAAGAAGTTTTTGGAAAACAATATTATACTAAGTTGAGAAGTAATATTGATGAATGTTTCAACATTACTTGTGAAAGAGGTATTAGTGACTTTCCAACTTTAAATGAAAAAACTTTTTCATTTGATAAGGATCTATTTGATAATTTTCCAAAAGAAGATGTAAATCTCCTAGGATTTTTTCAGAGTGATAAATGGTTTAAACATATTGATGACGAAATTCGAAGTGATTTTACTTTTATTCCAGAATACTATGATCCTTCTATTGAGTTAAGAGAACAGTTTGGAAATAAGATTGCATGTATTCACATTAGAAGAACTGATTATCTATCTAATCCTCATCATCAATGTCAAAGTGAGGAGTATTATAAAAAATCTTTAGAAAAAATTCCTGATGATTGTGAAGTTTTAATATTTTCCGATGATCCCCAGTGGTGTAAAAATCAAGATATTTTTTCTTCGGATAGATTTTTAGTATCTGAAACTAATAATGCATATGTCGATTTGTGTCTGATGACGATGTGTGACTATATTATTACTGCTAGTAGTACATTTAGTTGGTGGGGAGCATATCTTTCCAATGCAGAAATTGCCATCGCACCTAAAAAATGGTTTGGTCCAAATAATTCTCATCTAGATACATCTGATATATACTGTGATGACTGGGTTGTCTTATGAATGATATGAATGATATAAATTGCTTAATTTCATACCCAAGAAGTGGTAATACTTTGATTAGATTTTTAATTGAGTATATTACGGAAAGGATTGTTGTTGATTATAATGAAGAAATTCCAGATTCCGCAATTAAATATTTAAGTCCAGATGGTATTGATATTGTACCTAAAAATCCACCAATACTTCGTAAATTTCATCTAGTTGATTCTAAATTAAATGAAAAAAGCAAAATTGGAAAAAGTAAGATAAATTTGATTATTCGTGATTATTATGAATGTATATTATCACATTCTAAGAGAGGTTGTAGAAAAACATTATCCGAACAAATTAATGACTATTGTGACTTAATTAGATATTATGATGAATCTGAAAACAAAGAAACTTTAATTTATTATGAAGATATAATTGATGTTGAAAAGCAACCAGAAGTAATAAAAACATTACTTGATAATAACGGTATTGATACTATTCCAAATTGGGATTCGTATTTAAAAAATATTTTATTTTTAAATAAAAAATCTAAAGACGGTTATATCAAAATTTATAAAACAGTTGAGAAAGAATATGAAAATAAGTCTTTATATTATAAAGAAATTAAGTCTAATCTTGGAGAAATTTTATTTGAAAAATATTTAAGTAGATATGAATAAAACACTTAATAATTACTTTGAAAGAATATATTGTGTAAATTTAGATAGAAGACCAGAAAGATGGGAGTCTTCTAGAAAACAATTTTTTAAGCACCATTTAAATGTTGAAAGATTTTCTGCAGTTGATGGGAAGACATGCAATCCAGTTAATAGATTAAAGTCTGGTGAAATTGGTTGTTTAATGTCACATTTGAATATTCTTATTGATTGTCAAAAAAATAATATTGAGAATGTTCTTATTACTGAAGATGATGTTGAATTTTGTGATAATTTGAATGAAGTATTTTTTAAATACGAAAAGGAACTACCAAGGTGGGACATGCTTTATCTTGGCGCTAATCATGCTTTATGTAATCCATATGAAAATAATCCACCAATAAAAATTACTGAACATGTGTATAGAATATTACATGCATATTCAACACATGCTTATGCAGTAAATAA